>ENA-UZXC01000158-UZXC01000158.1-metagenome-genome-assembly--contig:-Day-2-25m-contig-158_pt1 | contig 12353 bp, 11 predicted proteins | sample MGYA00260340_ERZ794900 | MGnify/ENA metagenome assembly ERZ794900 | reverse complement strand
TTATATTTAATATTTGCGCTAACAATGTTTTTTGTGGGTGGTGCGATGGCGATGATTATTCGTGCTGAATTGTTCCAACCAGGTTTACAGTTTGTAGACCCTCAATTTTATAACTCAATGGTCACCATTCATGCTTTAGTAATGATTTTTGGTGCAGTTATGCCTGCAGGCGTAGGTCTGGCAAATTGGATGATTCCTTTAATGATTGGTGCCCCAGACATGGCTCTACCTAGAATGAATAACATGAGTTTTTGGATTCTTCCCTTTGCTTTTGCATTACTTCTGAGTACCATATTTATGCAAGGCGGTGGACCCGCAGGTGGATGGACAATGTATCCTCCTCTCGTACTTCAAACTGGCGATGCCTTCCCGTTCCTCATATTTGCTGTCCACTTCCTCGGCATATCATCAATAATGGGCGCTATTAATATTATCGCAACAGTCTTTAATATGAGAGCACCTGGTATGTCGTTGATGCAAATGCCATTATTCGTATGGACATGGGTTATTACTTCATTCTTATTGATTGCCTCGTTGCCAGTTTTAGCAGGGGCAGTGACAATGCTTCTTACAGATAAATACTTTGGAACGAGCTTTTTTAGTGCAGCTGGTGGTGGTGATCCTGTATTGTTCCAACACATCTTTTGGTTCTTTGGGCACCCTGAAGTATACATTTTAGCCTTGCCAGCCTTTGGAATAGTGTCTTCAATTATCCCAACATTTTCGAGAAAGCCATTATTTGGCTATGCTTCTATGGTCTACGCGACAGCTTCAATTGCAATTCTTTCATTCTTTGTTTGGGCCCACCATATGTTCACTGTGGGTCTTCCAATCAAGGGTGAATTATTCTTCATGTATGCGACAATGTTAATTGCCGTTCCAACTGGCGTGAAAGTATTTAACTGGATGGCTACGATGTGGAAGGGATCAATGACCTTTGAAACCCCTATGTTATTTGCAGTAGCATTTGTTATATTATTTACTATCGGTGGTTTTTCAGGCCTAATGTTGGGGATCACACCGGTTGACTTCCAATATCATGATACATATTTTGTTGTAGCGCACTTCCATTACGTCTTATTAACTGGTGCAGTATTTGCTCTTATGGCTGCAGTTTATTATTGGCTACCAAAATGGACTGGCCACATGTATGACGAAAGACTTGGTAAGATACATTTCTGGCTTTCTACAATATCAGCTAATGTCCTTTTCTTCCCACAGCATTTTTTAGGACTCGCAGGAATGCCAAGAAGAATACCGGACTACAATATTCAGTTTGCTGACTTTAATATGATCTCAAGTATCGGTGGGTTTGCTTATGGTGTTACGCAATTATTATTTATTTATATTGTAATAAAATGTGCGTTGGGTGGTAAAAAAGCGAAGGCAGTGTCTTGGGAAGGCGCGAAAGGTCTTGAATGGACAGTTCCATCTCCTGCACCATTCCATACTTTTGAAACACCGCCTAAAATTAGAAAAGAAATGCTTGAAAACGGTTAATGAAGTCGTCTGATAGGAAGGTAAAGCTTAATAAAAAAAATAAGCGATTAGCAATAATATTAGGTTTAATGGCATGCTCTTTCTACGGGTTATTTGTTTTGATGTTTACATTTTAAATGGATAACAAGGGTACAAAAAAGACCGCCATTACATTGTTTTTAGTGACAATACTAATGTTTGGTTTTGGTTATGCCATGGTCCCATTGTATGATGTATTTTGTAAAATCACTGGGCTAAATGGCAAAACAATTCGTGTAGTCGAGAGCGAGGTAAGAGTAGAACACAAGACTGATCGAATTGTGAAAATAAGGTTTGATTCGAATATTAATGGCGATTTGCCTTGGAAATTAAAGTCGAATGTTAAGACAATGAAGGTTCAGCCAGGCAAATTTTATGAAGCTACCTACGTGGTAGAAAATTTATATAATGGTGATGTGACAGGACAGGCTATACCTAGCGTTTCTCCTCAAATTGCATCGTTATATTTTAAAAAAGCTGAATGCTTTTGTTTTATAAATCAATTATTAAAACCTGGCGAAGTTAAGGAAATGGTAGTAAGGTTTGAAGTTGATAAAGATTTACCGGAGGAAGTGACTGCATTAACATTGTCTTATACTTTTTTTAGAGCAAAAAAAGTAGCAGTTAACTAAAAATTATTTAACTAAAAATATATAACAGGAAAAATTATGGCATCTCAAGAACTTTATTACGTCCCTGATGGCAGTAAATGGCCAATTATAGCAACCCTTGCACTATTTACATCTTTCTTAGGTGGTGCAGTTTGGTTTAATGGTGGAGATATTGGAAAATTCATATTATTGATTGGATTAGCTGCAGTAGTTTATATGTTTCATGGCTGGTTTAAGGATGTTATTAAGGAAAGTCTAGCAGGAAAATATAGTAAACAAGTCGATGTTAGTTTTAGAATGGGTATGGGTTGGTTTATTCTCTCAGAAGTTATGTTTTTCGCAGCTTTTTTTGGCGCTTTATATTATGCTAGAGAATTTTCAATACCTTGGTTAAGTGGAGAAGGTCAGGGCGGTCATAATGGGACACATGAATTCTTGTGGCCAGCATTTCAAGCAGCGTGGCCTATGAATGTAATGCCAGATCCATCAAGATACACTCAATATAATGATGTTATCCCAGCGTTCGGGGTACCTGCACTGAATACCACACTGCTTCTTTCGAGTGGCGTAACTGTTACACTAGCTCACTGGGCATTGCAAAAAAATAACCGCAAACAACTTTGTTTATGGTTAGGAGCGACAGTACTTTTAGGTTTAGTTTTTCTTGGTTTTCAAGTCTATGAGTATGTTCATGCACACCAAGCACTAGATCTGACATTGAAGGGCGGTATTTATGGATCAACATTTTATATGTTGACTGGTTTCCATGGTTTTCATGTAAGCATGGGTGCATTAATGCTAGCAATAATTTTGTACAGATCATTGAAAGGCCACTTTAGCAAAAAAGATCACTTTGCATTTGAGGCAGTTGCCTGGTACTGGCACTTTGTTGATGTAGTGTGGCTTGGTTTATTTATTTTTGTATATTGGATTTAAAAGTCTGTAAGGAAAAAAAGGTTATCAAGTAGATAACCTTTTTTTATGCATATTTTGGGGATAACCAACCCATATAAAACCCAAAGAACAATAAAATAAATAGCAAGATTGATAACGCAATTCTTATAGTTAGTGACTTAACCATATTGGAAGACTTTTCATCATCTTTCATTAAAAAATGCAAACCTTTGGTCAGTGATAATAAAATTAATAAAAGAAGAAGTATAACGACAAATTTATATATAGATGCAGCTTCCAAAATAACCTCCCTAGGATAAACGTGTTTTTAAAAAACTATAAACTCAAATTTAAACTATTTCCCACATTAATGTTTGTTATTACATTTTCTAGCTTTGTTGTCTTAGGATTCTGGCAGGTTGACAGAGCCGATCAAAAAAACAGTTTAAATACAAATTATACAGATAGACAACAAGAAGCCCCTATCGTTCTTGATAAATTTAATGTACTAGAAAATAAATCAAACCTTTTATGGAGAAAGGTTGAGTTTGAAGGAGCTTTTGTAAATAAACAGAATATTATTTTAGATAATCAAATATTTAACCAAATTGCAGGCTTTAATATAATTACGCCTTTTAAAATCAAAGGTTCAGACTCAGTGGTTTTAGTTAATAGAGGCTGGCACCCAAATTTAAAAAATCGAGAGACGCTACCAATTATCAATGAGATAAGTGGTGAGAAGTTACTTCAGGGGCATGTTGCGAGTTTTCCAGTGAGTGGAATTAAGTTAGGTAAAAATAATATCGAGACGCTCAACTCACAAATTTTTAGGTTTCAAAGATTGGATACATCAGAGCTAAACTACTTTTTCTCAGCAAAGGTGATGCCCTATATGGTTTACTTAGATCCAATTATTGATAAGGAATTATATGGTAACTTTAAATTACCTGCGCCTGACTCACAGAAAAATTATGGCTATGCTTTCCAATGGTTTGCATTTGCTATTACCCTTTTAATTATTTTTATAAGGCTCAGTATGAAAAGGAAATCAAATGGTAAATAACAAGTCTAAAGCGAGGTTCATTCTTTTAGGAGTAGCGTTAATATTCATAATACCTATTTTAGTAAGTTGGTATTTAGTATTCTTTACTGATTTTAAAAAGGGAGATGGTGGTACTCAAAAAGGTGAAATTATTTCTCCAGTTATCTCATTGGGAGCTTTGGAAGTTTACGATATTAAGAATGATGTTGTCTCATCAATTAATGACAAATGGACATTAGTTTTTTTTGTAGACTCAGAATGTAATAAGTTTTGTGAAGATAAGCTATACCAAGTGAGACAAATCAGGCTTGCCTTAGGAAAGGATAGAGATCAGGTTGATCGCCTTTTAGTGTCAAGAAAAATTCTATCTTGGCAAAAATTTTCAAATTTATTTAATGGGCAGAAATATATTGATCCGAAAAGTAAAAGTTATGAGGAGCTTGTTAAAAAATTTGAAGAGTATCCCCATTTTGACAAGCGTGGGACTTATTTAATTGACCCATTTGGTTTTCTGATGATGAAGTATAAGTTTGATGCTAACCCCATGGGAACTATTAAGGACATTGAGAGACTTATTAAAAACCAGAAGTGATTATTTTAAAAGCTTTATAAGGTCGTTATTAAACTCGTTAAAATCAATTTCTCCAATAATGGTGTTTATTACATAACCATTTTCATCAAGGATAATTGATGTTGGAGTAAGCTTGACGTTGTTGAATTTACTTATAATTTTTTTATTAGTATCAAGCACAACAGGAAACGGAAGATTATTATTTTTAGTAAAACTGATGACTCTACTTGGTGGATCGTAGTACATAGCTACAGCAATCACCTCTAGGCCTTGGCCTTTATATTGATTGTAAGTTTCAATTAACCCGGGCATTTCATTGATACAGCCTGGACAATCAGTTGCCCAAAAATTAATAAGTGTAATTTTACCTAACAGTTGTTGTGAAGTTATTTTTTCACCATTAATAGTGGTTAAATTAAGGTTTTTTATAGAAGTAGTTTTTAAACTTAAAAATAAAAGTACTGCAATGAAAGCAATTATTGATATTGGTATGATTTTATTTTTTTTCAACTTAGATTATTTAATAATGTGATTACTTTATTATAACTGGTTATGAACAATTCTTAATGAGAGGATTAGTATGATTTGGTTCAAAAATTTAGTACTTGGTGCCACGATGCTTGCGTTGTGCGTAGTTGTATTTGGAGCGTATGTTCGATTGACAGATGCGGGCCTTGGGTGTCCTGATTGGCCAGGCTGTTATGGAACATTAACGGTCCCAGAAAGTGTGGCCGCAATTGAAAAAGCTCAAGCTAACTACCCTGAAAGCAATATTGACAATAAAAAAGCCTGGATTGAAATGATTCATCGATACATAGCAGCTATTTTAGGTTTTATAATTTTATCTTTGGCTGTTCTTGCGTATAGGAATAAACATGAGGTTAATGTAAAGCCATCACTTGTTTACGGGTTATTAGGACTTGTAATTGCACAAGGTATGTTGGGCATGTGGACAGTAACAGAGCTTTTAATGCCTATCATAGTCTCATTGCATTTGCTTGGAGGCATGACAACATTAGGATTGTTGACTTATATTGCACATCGTCATTGGGGGACAGTAAGTGATACATTAATTAGTTTAAACTCTTCCTCCAAAAAATTTATAAGATTTTCATTAGTGATTTTATTTTTTCAAATTTTTTTAGGAGGCTGGACAAGCACAAATTATGCAGCACTTGCCTGCACTGATTTTCCAACATGTCATGGGGAGCTTATACCACCAATGGATTTTAGTAATGGCTTTTCTCTGTGGCGAGAATTAGGTTTAACTTCCGAAGGGGAAGCTTTAACTCTTCAAGCACTTCAAGCAATTCAATGGGTGCATAGAGTTGGGGCTTTTATCTTTATCTCCTATTTCCTATACATTATTTATTTGATGAGTAAGTTTAAGTCTTGTAATTTATATAGAAATCTACTTTTTATTATTATAGGTTTTCAGTTTATTATTGGTATATTAAATTTATTACTTCATCTTCCATTGGCCCTAGCAACAATGCATAACCTTGGCGCAGCTTTATTGGTTATAATAACGGTGATTATTAATTCAAGAATTACGCCAAAGTATGACTAAAACACTTGAAAATAAAGAATTTCAAATAAACGCTGAGAAGGTTAAAAATTTTTTAACTCTTTGTAAATTAAGAGTTAACTCACTAATTGTTTTTACAGCGGTTATCGGAATGTTTTTAAGTACTCCTGGAATGGTTCCATGGGATATTTTATTTTCTGGCATTGTAGGGATAGGTTTTGTAGCAGCCGCAGCAGCAGCTTTTAATTGCCTGATTGAGGAAAGTATAGATACGAAAATGGCAAGGACTCGAGCCAGGCCACTTGGCACAGGAAAAATTACGCAGCAAGAAACATTAGTATTGGCGTCTATAGTAGGTGTTATAGGCTTAATTGTCCTGTTCTTTTTTGTAAACTTCTTAACAATGTGGCTTACTTTAATAACTTTTTTTGCTTATGCGGCGATCTACACAGTATTCTTAAAACCTGCTACTCCTATGAATATTGTTATTGGAGGAGCCTCTGGAGCAATGCCACCCGTATTAGGATGGGCTGCAGTCAATAACCAACTTTCACCGGAAGCATGGATTCTTTTTCTAATAATATTCTGTTGGACGCCCCCACATTTTTGGGCATTAGCCCTTTATCGTCGTGAGGAATATGCCAAGGTGGGTATTCCAATGTTGCCAGTAACGCACGGCGAAAAATTTACCTTATTACATATTATTTTATATACTATTATTTTGGCTATAGTTACACTGATGCCCTTTAGTGTTGGTATGGCAGGGCTTATTTATTTATTCTTTGCAACAACTCTAAACGCTATATTTCTTTATTATGTTGTTGTGTTGTACAGGAATTATTCTGATAAACTATCAAAAAAAGTATTTAATTATTCGATTTTATATCTGAGTTTAATATTTACGGCTTTTTTAGTCGATCACTATTATAAATTTATTTTTGTTTAACTTTTAATTTAAGTAAGAGAGGGTTTATGAGCAAGGAAAACAGTCATTTAAAAAGTATGTTAGAAACTGTGGGGGTTGTTGTAGGTAGCTTCATTTTTGCAATAGTCATTATTGTAGCAGCGACAAAAAAAGAGAGCCCTGAACCAACAACAAATGTAGTTGAGAATACAGTGGTCGAGGAAAAGGTTGCTGAAGCTGATGTAAAACCTGTAGCAGAAGTTAAGGTGGCTGAGGCAGCAACAGAAAAAGCTGGGGATAGTGGCAGTATTTCAGGTGAAAAAATTGCCCAAAAAAATTGTGCGTTATGCCATGCAAGTGGGATGATGAATTCACCTAAGATTGGAGATAAAGAACAGTGGGCTCCAAGAATAGCTCAAGGAAAAGAAATGCTTGTAAGCAATGCGATTAATGGCATCAGAACCATGCCGGCTAAAGGTGGTAATCCATCACTTTCAGATGCAGAAGTTGCTGCAGCTGTTATTTGGATGGCAAATTCATCAGGCGGTAACTTATAAAGCGTTAAAGAATCTAAATGGCAACCTTCGCTATTGGTGATGTTCAAGGTTGCTATTTTTCACTTCAAGAGTTAATAAAAAAATTACCATTTGACTCAACTAAGGATGAGTTGTGGTTTGTGGGCGACATTGTTAATCGAGGTAAATTTTCATTAGAAGCACTCTCCTGGTGTTACGAAAATAGAAAGAATATCAAAATTGTCTTAGGTAACCATGATCTTCATTTCCTAGCCATCTTTTTTAATCAAAGAAATCATAATAAAAAAGATACATTAAATTCCTTGCTTAAATCTAAAGAAATAAATCAATTGGTCGAATGGGTTTTAACTTGGCCTTTATTGCATTTAAGCGAAAAAGAAATCCTCGTGCATGCTGGCATTCACCCATGTTGGTCGGTTGATGAGGCATATAAAAATTCCAATGATACCTGTTTACTCATGCAGTCCGATCCAGAATATTTTTTTAAGGTTATGTATGGAAATAGGCCAAATACTTGGAGTGATGAGATGAGTAGAGATGAAAAAATGAGATTTTCAATAAATGTAATGACTCGCATGCGCTGCTTAAATAAAGATCAATCACTAGATTTTACATACAATGGAAGCTTAAATAACCTCCCAGCTGATTTAAAACCATGGTTTTATTTTAATTCTAATTTCCAAAGAGATAAAAAAATAATTTCAGGACATTGGTCAGCAATAGACATTTATAAGCATCATTATGGCACCTCAATTGATTCAGCCTGTGTTTGGGGAAAGAAACTAACAGCATTATGCCTAGAAAATAATAAAACCTTCTCTGTAGAGGTTAATAAAAGAGATCTAAGTTAGGTTTTTACCAAATAACTCTTCTATCTCTGATAGTGATGGAGTATGGTTTTGTCCACCCTGAGTTCTAATCTTTATGCTCCCCATAACCGAAGCAAGCTTCCCTGTATCCTCCCAGGGCAATTTATTAGCAATGCCATAAATTAAACCTGCTCGGTAAGCATCCCCACATCCAGTTGGGTCTACTGGAGAATCTGCTTTTATTGAAGGTATCGTAATCTTTTTATCACAATAAATTTCAGAGCCATGCGCACCTTTTGTAATAATTAGAGCTTCAACTTTACTTTGAATTTCGCTGGCACTTAACTCTGAAACTTTCATAAGAAGCTCAGCTTCATAATCATTGACGGCTATAAAAGTTGCCTGGTCTATAAATGTATTTAATTCATTTTTATCAAACATCGGGAGGCCTTGGCCTGGATCAAAAATAAAAGGGATGTTTTTTTCAGAACATTCTTGTGCGTGCTTAATCATTCCCTCTTTTCCTGCTGGTGCAATAATTGCTAAATCAACTTTTTCAGTAACATTTGAAATACTATTTTGGTGGGATTCCATCATTGCACCTGGATGAAAGGCTGTAATTTGATTATCATCTAAATCAGTAGTGATATATGCTTGTGCTGTCAAACTGTCGGTAACTTCTTTGACATAGTCTTGGACAATATCGAGCTTGCTTAATCGTTTTTCATAAGAACTGAAGTCCTCTCCTACAGTTGCCATTAAAATTGAGTTTGAATTAAGTAAAGATAAATTATAGGCAATGTTTCCTGCTGTCCCACCAAAATTTCTTTTAAGTTCAGGAACAAAAAAAGAAACACTCAGCTTATGAATTTGATCAGGCAAAATATGATTTTTAAAATAATCCTGGAAGACCATTATGGAATCGTAGGCCAATGACCCTGAAATTAAGATGTTTTTCATAAAGGTTTGAATATCACTAAAAAAATTATAATTATAAGAAATGCAACGGGGACTTCATTAAACCATCTAAAGAAAACATGACTATGTTTATTTTTATTTTCTTTAAAAGCAAAAAAATATTTAAAACAATATAAATGATAAATACTTAAAAGTAATACAAAAAGGATTTTAAGATGCAGCCAAATGCCTGAATAGTTATATTGAAACATTAACCAAAAACCAAACGCAATTGTAAGAATGCCACCTGGCGTCATAATTCCATATAAAAGTTTTCTCTCCATAATAATAAACCTATCGATACTTATTTTATCAACGGCCATTGAATGGTAGACAAACAATCTTGGAAGATAAAACAACCCGGCAAACCAAGTAACCATAAAGATGATATGAAAAGATTTAATCCAAAGCATGAACTTTAACAATACAAAATAATCAGATTTATATTCTCTCATAACTTATTGAAGATACTATAATTAAATATTACTTTGTACGGAAAACCTTGCATGGTATTCTTAAACCTTAAAAATGACTGCAATAAATGAACGCACCCCTATCATCCGTATTAGCTAAGCTACCTTCCTCTTCATCAGATAGATTAAGAGAGATACCTTATAACTACACCTCTTTTTCGGATAAAGAAATTGTTATACGTTTTCTTGGCCATGATATTTGGGATATCATCCTAGAGTTAAGATCTGAGAGAAAAACCGGGCGATCTGCGAAAATGCTTTTTGAGGTTTTAGGCGATTTATGGGTTGTGAAAAGGAACCCTTACCTACAAGATGACCTATTAGAAAATAAAAAAAGACTTAACATGCTCCTCAAAGCAATGCGTCATAGGGTTCAGAGCATTGAAGATAGAAGCTTTGGTAATATGAAGGCAGCGCAGTTAACAAAAGCTGCAAGAACGGCGATTGATGAATTTGAGTTAGAATTCCAACAAGTAAAGAAGTTAAGAAAAAAAGTTTATTCTAGACTTAAGAAATACACAAAAAAACACAATATCCAATTTGATGGCTTAGCAAGAGTTTCTCATGTAACAGATGCTACTGATTGGCGTGTAGAGTTACCGTTCGTAGTAGTAAACCCTGATACTGAATTAGAAGTGGCTTCTATTGTAAAAGCTTGTATTAAATTAGGCTTAACGATAATTCCTCGTGGAGGAGGGACTGGCTATACTGGAGGAGCAATTCCATTAGTTCCACAGTCAGTAGTTATTAATACTGAAAAGTTAGACAGTGTAAGTCAAGTCGAATTTAAAAATTTACCTGGAATTACTCAAACAGTTCCAACAATTCATTGTGGCGCAGGCCTTGTCACAAGAAGGGCAATGGAAATTGCGTCCATTGCAGGGTTAGAATTTGCAACAGATCCGACTTCTGCTGATGCTTCCTGCATAGGTGGAAACGTTGCGATGAATGCGGGTGGAAAAAAAGCTGTTCTTTGGGGAACAGCTTTAGACAATCTTGCTTCATGGAAGATGGTTGATCCAAATGGGGATTGGGTCGAGATTGAAAGATTAGACCATAACCTAGGCAAAGTTCATGATTCCGAAACTGTCAAATTTCAGATAACTAAATTTGATGAAAATGGTATTAATCCTAAACAAAATCCTGAAATCCTAGAAATATCTGGAGCAAACTTTAGAAAAGCTGGTCTTGGAAAAGATGTTACTGATAAATTTTTAAGCGGTCTACCAGGTGTTCAGAAAGAAGGATGTGACGGCTTAATCACTTCGGCAAGATTTATTCTGCATAAAATGCCTCAACATATTAGAACTGTATGCTTAGAATTTTTTGGTAGCGTCAGTGATGCAGTTCCCTCTATCGTCCAAATTACAGAATATTTAAAAGAATTTGATGGCGTTTCCTTGGCTGGTCTTGAGCACTTGGATGAGAGGTACATAAGAGCAGTTGGTTATTCTACAAAAGCAACAAGATCAGAGAGACCCAAGATGGTATTAATTGCAGATATTGCCTCTAATGATGAAGATGAGCTTGGTTCAGTTGCTTCAAAAGTTGTTCAAATTGCAAACGTAAAAAATGGAGAGGGCTTTATAGCAGTTTCGGCAGAAGCCAGAAAGAGGTTTTGGCTAGATAGGGCTAGAACGGCAGCAATTGCAAAGCATACAAATGCTTTTAAAATAAATGAAGATGTTGTTATCCCACTACCTAATCTTGGCAGGTATGCCAATGAAATTGAAAAAATAAATATCGAACAATCTATTTTTAATAAATTAAAATTAATTACAGAGTTAGAAGCGTTATTTAATTTTAACTTTCTAAGCAATTATAAAAATGATTTGGATGGGGGCGTTATTGAAGAAAAGAAAAATATCGCATTAAAGCATCTAAGTTCTGTTAAAAATAAATGGGTAAGCTATTTGGATGGGTTTCAAATGCTTTCAAAAGATTATCCAGAACTATCTGAGTATATTGGCGATAATACAATTTTTGACCTCATACAATCTCATAAACTAATAATCTCCTGGAAGAGTGAATTAAAAAAACCTTTAGAGGATATATTTAATGGGCGAGAATACGCTGATATTAGAGAGATTATCAATAAAAAGCATCAAGACATCTTGAAATCAAGGCTATTTGTGGCACTGCATATGCACGCAGGTGATGGCAATATTCATACAAACATTCCTGTAAATTCAGATAATTATGAAATGATGCAAGAGGCTCAAAAAATTGTTGCTCGTGTCATGAATCTGGCTAAAAGTTTAGATGGCGTTATTTCTGGAGAGCATGGCATTGGAATTACAAAGATGGAATTCTTAGAACCTTCAGCAATAAATACTTTTGCTGAATATAAGAATAAGGTCGACCCTAATGGAAACTTTAACAGAGGTAAGTTGTTACCTGGCTCAGGGTTGATGAATGCTTATACACCGAGCTTTGGCTTATTGGAGCAGGAATCAATTATCATGAATCAGTCAACAATTGGCTCTATCGCAGATTCAGTGAGTGATTGT
>ENA-UZXC01006868-UZXC01006868.1-metagenome-genome-assembly--contig:-Day-2-25m-contig-6868_pt1 | contig 12358 bp, 14 predicted proteins | sample MGYA00260340_ERZ794900 | MGnify/ENA metagenome assembly ERZ794900 | reverse complement strand
CACCGTTGAAAGGACCCATGTTCTGGCCGCCAGTAAATGGACCCCAGTTGTTAGCGCCGTTGAAAGGACCCATGTTAGAACCACCGTCGAAAGGACCGAAGTTGCTCATACCGTTTGTATTACCAAAACCGTTGTCGTTTGAGTTACCAAAAAAAGCTGAAGCTGAAGTAGCTGCTACTAAAGTAGTAATTGCGATAATTTTTTTCATGTTAATCTCCTAGATTATTTTTTAAATGTGTGATACGACCATTGTTGATCATATTCTTAAGTACTGAGCTAAGTTGCTCTGTATGGGAAGTATTATATAACACTTATATTAGAAGTCAATGATATTCTAATATAAATTATCAAAAAATCTTAAAAAGGTTGATACATCAAGGTTTTAAAGGCATTAAAAATATTGAAAAAAATGAAAATTGAGTTAAAATTTATCAAAATACCTCTAAATTTGACCAAAAATTCTGGCTTTACAGCTAAAAACAAGCCTTTTTATTTAAAAAAATGAAGAAAAATCAAAAAAAAATACACATCATTATAAAAATTTGGAAAATTATGCATTTGGATCAAATATCGATATTTTGATCGATTTATTACATACTTATATATAGGTTGTTAATAAAAGCTGAATTTTTGACATAAAAAAAACCAGCCCGAAGGCTGGCTTTAAAATCAAAATACTAATTAAGTATTACTGATTTCTACTGTCAGCAGCTGCTGCTGCTTTGGCATCTGCATAACCTTTAGAGTACGCATCAGCTTGGCCTTTGGCAAAACCTTCCGCTACACCTTTAGCGTATGCGTCAGCTTGTGCCTTAGCAGTTGCAGAGGCAGCACCAGCGTACTGGCCGTCTGTAGTTGCATTAGAAACATTCTTAGTTGTGTTTTTATTGTTGTAATGGAAACCCCAATCAGAATCGTTATTCATATTGTTATTGTTGGCGAATGGACCCATGTTTTGAGCGCCATTAAAAGGACCCATATTTGAACCACCATTAAATGGGCCCATGTTCTGACCACCTGTAAACGGACCCCAGTTGTTGCCGCCACTGAAAGGACCCATGTTAGAGCCACCGTCGAAAGGACCCCAATTACTCATGCCGTTACTGTTACCCCAACCGTTGTTGTTATTGTTGCCAAAAAAAGCGGAAGCTGAAGCAGCTGCTATAATTGTAGCGACTGCTACTACTTTTGTTACATTTTTCATTGTTTCTCCTCTAAGAGTTATTTTTATAGATTGATTAAAAAGCAAATAAATTAATGTCTACTTGAAGGCCATAATACGCCACTCTATTTACTTTGCAACATTATTAGTAGAGGCTAATACTATGATATAGAATCAATCAGTGCGTCGCCAAACTCTGAAGTCGACAACAAAGTAGCGCCTTCCATCAGTCGCTCAAGATCATAAGTAACCGTTTTGTTTTGAATAACGGTTGACATAGCCTCCAAAACTTGGTCAGCAGCTTCTACCCAACCTAGATGCCTTAGCATCATTTCTGCTGAGAGAATAATAGAGCCCGGGTTAACTTTATTAAGGCCTGCATACTTTGGCGCTGTACCATGAGTAGCTTCAAAGACGGCTGTTGTATCTGATAAATTAGCACCTGGTGCAATACCAATGCCGCCTACTTGAGCGGCTAAAGCATCAGATACATAGTCACCATTAAGATTTAACGTGGCAATCACTGAGTACTCATCTGGACGCAATAAAATTTGCTGCAAAAAAGCATCGGCAATGACGTCTTTAACTGTAATTGTTGTGCCTGTTTTTGGATTAGCAAACTCACACCACGGACCGTCGCCAATTATTTTAGCGCCAAACTCTTCTTGTGCTAATTGGTAACCCCAGTCTCTAAAACCACCTTCGGTGAATTTCATGATGTTACCTTTGTGCACTAGAGTGACAGAATCTTTGTCATTATCAACTGCATACTGAATGGCTGCACGAACTAAACGCTCAGTGCCCTCTTTAGAAACTGGCTTGATGCCAATACCTGAAGTTTCTGGGAAACGAATTTTGGTTGTGCCCATTTCATTTTGTAAAAAATCAATGACTTTTTTAACTTCTGCTGTGCCCGCTTGATACTCAATACCCGCATAAATATCTTCTGAATTTTCTCTGAAAATAACCATATCAACTTTCTCAGGTGCTTTGACAGGCGTCGGTGTACCGGTAAAGTATTGCACGGGACGCTGACAAATAAACAAATCAAGCTCTTGGCGAATAGCCACGTTTAAAGAGCGCATACCACCACCAACAGGGGTTGTTAGTGGGCCTTTGATAGAAACACCAAATTCTTGAATGGCATCAAGCGTCTCTTGAGGTAAGTATTCACCATAGATCTCATTGGCCTTTTCACCGGCATAAATATCCATCCATTGAATAGATTTTTCACCGTTGTAGGTTTTCTCAATAACTTTATCAATGACTTTTTTCATCACCGGAGAAACGTCAGAACCAATGCCATCACCTTCAACATAAGTAATAATAGGATGATTTGGCACCTGAATAGTGCCGTTGTCAAAAGTAATTTTTTCGCCCTTTTCTGGCACTTGAATGTGTTGATAGCTCATGAGTATTCCCGGGTGTTTGATTAAATAAGTAAACGTAGTATTTTAGCATCCTCAAGGTTCGAGTAGTATTTTTCGCGTGTATCGATCAACTCGAAACCATATTGCTGATAAAAGTAAATAGCCGATACATTAGAAATTCGCACTTCTAACAAGATGGCGTGTGCGTTATGTGGCTCTAAACGCTGCAGTAAATCGTCCAATAGTCTTTTGCCCAAACCCTGTCGTTGCATCTGAGGGGCGATAGCAAGTGTTAAAATATCTAAAAAATCGATTGAATTTAGGGTGATCAAATAGCCGGCAATTTTCTCATTGTGAATAATTAATTGCACATGCGCATTTGGATTTGAAAACGAATCTAGTAGTTTTTGTCGACTCCAAGGTGTTGCAAAGACACTTTGTTCAATCGTCAATATTTCATCTATATCTTGACGAGTTGCCTCTTTAAAGAAAGTATTGATAAGCCTTATTGTCGGTTTCGTTTTGGTAAAAATACCCCAACTCATTAAAACTCTGCTCTAGTTGGGCGGTATCTTGAGCCTGCAAGCCAATCAAAACCCGGCCAAAATCAGCACCATGATTACGATAATGGAACAAAGTAATATTCCAATGACTACCAACCTTCTTTAGAAAGTTTAACAAAGCACCTGGACGCTCTGGAAATTCAAATCGATACAATACCTCATGCTCACAATTGCTACGTCCGCCAACCATATAGCGAATATGCGTTTTAGCAATGGAATTATCACTCATATCTAGCACATCAAATGAACCAGACAAGCGGTCTAATAAGGCTTGTTTTTCGCCAAGACCTTCGCTAAGCGAAACACCCACAAAAATACGCGCTTGAGACTCTGAACCATAACGATAATTAAACTCAGTGATTGAGTGATCTTCTAGCATTTGGCAAAATTTCAAAAAACTGCCGGGTTTTTCATCAATGGTCACAGCAATAATGGCTTCATTGTGCTCACCAATATCAGCACGCTCTGAAATATAACGCAAACGATCAAAATTAACATTAGCGCCTGAGACTACAGACACCAAATTTTTGCCCTGTACATTATACTGATTGACATATTTTTTAATACCGGCCGTCGCTAAGGCGCCAGCAGGCTCTGAGATGGAGCGAACATCTTCATAGATATCTTTAATAGCTGCGCAGATTTCATCGTTACTCACCAAAATAACTTCATCAACCACTTGCTTGGCAATCTCAAAGGTTTTTTCGCCAATTTGTCTAACTGCCACGCCATCAGCAAAACGGCCGACTTCTGGCAAAATAACGCGCTTGTTTTGTTTTAAGGCTTCATACAAGGTTGGAGAGTCTTGCGGCTCAACCCCAATCACGCGAATTTGTGGCGCATAATGCTTAAGATAAGTTGCCATACCAGCGATCAAACCACCGCCACCTACCGGAATAAACACCATGTCTATTGTTGATAGTTGGTCTAATAATTCTTTAGCGATGGTCGCTTGACCTGCCATAACCTCAATGTCATCATAAGGATGAATAAAGACCAAATCCTGCTGTTTTTCAAGCTGTTTGGCATATTGATAGGCGTCATCATAAACATCTCCATGTAAGACCACCTTGCCTCCCAATTGCTCAACCGCATTCACCTTGATCTTAGGGGTTGATAATGGCATGACAATCACTGAGTCAATACCCAGCTTTTTCGCCGATAAAGCCACGCCTTGTGCATGATTACCAGCACTAGATGCCACCACCCCTTTAGCGGCTTGCTCAGCTGTCAATGAGGATATTTTTTGATAGGCACCTCTAAGCTTAAACGCATGAATGCTGAGCTCATCCTCACGTTTTAAATAGATGTTATTTTCTAGGCGCTCAGAAAGCTGGTGCGCATGAGAAAGCGGTGTGACTGTTGCCACATCATAAACACGTGTGGTGTCGGCCAGTTTAACAATACTGTGCATGCAACTCCTGTAAATAAGCCACATTCACAAAACTGGCTTGTGTTGGGTTGCCGCTGATCAATTTAAAAGGTTGATCCGGCTCACCCAAATTACTCAGGGTAACAACAGCACCGGTAAAATCATGGGTATCGGTATATTCATTCACCGTAATCAGGGTTTTAATATTAGCCTCAGTAGTAGAAATGATGCCGTTATGAGAATCTTCAAAGGCCAAACATTGTGACGCATCAAGGCTCATTTGCTCTAAAACATAATGATAGATATCGCCCGCTGGCTTTAAATTAGGTACAACATCGCCCGCGCCGATCACTTCAAACCAGTCTAGCGCCTCTTTGCCCAATGTATTGGCAATTAACGCATCAACATTAGCAGGCGTGGTGGTGGTGGCAATAGCAAGACGCAAGCCCGCTTCTCGAGCTTCCTTAAACAAACGCTCAACACCTGGACGCAAAGGCACAGCGCCCTCATCCATTAATCGCACATAAATGCTGGTTTTTAACTTATGAATTGAAGCAACAAAGTTGTCTAAATCATCATGCTGAAAATCTGTATTGTATTTCTTTAAATAATATTTAATTCTAAGCTGTCCGCCCGTGACATTCAGTAATTCATGATAAAGTTCATTAGACCATTCCCAATCTAGGCCTAATTCTTTAAAGGCTAGATTGAAAGCAACCAAATGCCCATCTCTTTCAGTGTTAGCAAGGGTTCCGTCAACGTCAAAAATTAATGCTTCTAATGCCATAATAGTTTTATAATGAAATATGTGAAAAATAAATTGCTATTTTAAGTCACTTTAGGTATAAACATATTTTTTTTAAATGAATCTTACATCATGTCACAGACAGACTACCAAGATATTCCACATTACACTCCTAAGAAGGGAGAAGAATTTATGAGCAATGCTCAGCTTGAACATTTTAAAAGCAAGCTTAACACTTGGAGAGATCAACTGGTGAGTGATGCTGAGTCAACCATTAGCCATATTCAAGAAGATTCGACACAAGTAGCTGATATTAATGATCGCGCAACATTAGAAGAAGAATTTGCATTAGAGCTAAGAACTCGAGATCGTGAGCGTAAGTTAATCGGCAAGATTGATAAAACTTTGCATATTATTGAAATGGGTGATTATGGCTATTGCAAAACATGTGGTGCTGAAATTGCGCTTGTACGTCTAGAAGCTCGCCCTACGGCGGATGAATGTATTGATTGTAAAACCATTGCCGAGAAGAAAGAAGTTTAATTTACGGCTTATTTTTCCTTTTTTCGATGTTAGATTTTAGATTTTAGATTTTAGATTTTAAAAGTGCTGATAAGACTGGCACTTTTTATCAAAATCACCCGCCCTCTCAATACCTTGATTTTGAGTAATAACACCAATCTCACTGAGTTTAATCTTTAAATTTTTCTCAATCGCTTTTAGCTTTTTAAGATTTTCTGGCGCAACACTAAAACACAGTTCATAATCATCGCCACCTGCAAGTGCCACGCACCAATCTTGGGTTTTTTGAATATAAGCTTGCACTTCTTTGTTGAGTGGTATCTGAGATAAGTCAATGCGTGCGCCGACGTTTGAACGCTTAAGAATATGGCCAAGGTCTTGCTCCAAGCCATCTGATATATCAATACAAGCGTTGGCAACTCCAACCAACGCACAGCCAAGCTCTACTTGAGGATTGGGCGTATTAAAGCGCTGTAACAGCTGCTCACTCGGCGTTAGTTTTTGCTGAATTTGGCGCCAAGCAAGTGCTGCATCGCCAATAGTATTAGACACAAAAATACGATCGCCCTCTTGCGCTGCAGATCTCAGTAGCGCCCTACCTTGGCTGATCGTACCGGTGACATTAAGGGTAATACTCAGAGCCCCTTTGGTGGTATCGCCACCTACCAAAGTAATCTGATATTGATTAGCCAAAGCCCTAAGTGTGCTAGAAAAATCTTGAAGCCAGCTGTCGTCAAATTCAGGCAAGGTTAATGCTAAGGTAAAGTATTTAGGGGTTGCACCCATGGCGGCCAAATCACTTAAATTAACCGCTAATGCTTTATGAGCAATATCGCTGGCAGAAGTGCCTTTGGGAAAATGTACGCCTTCAATTAGCGTGTCTACACTGGTTGCTATTTGCTGGCTAGCCTCAATTGAAACTAGCGCACAATCATCGCCAACTCCTAGATCGTTTGAGTCTAAATTCTTCCAATTGAAATATTTTTCAATTAAATCAAATTCATTCATTGTGGATATTTTTGAGCAAATTTTTGCTCCACTTCCCCACGACCTGCATTAAACATTGAGCCAGAACCCAAAACGGCTGAAACCAACACCGCAAAAAATAAAGGCACAGTGCCAAGTAACGTCAGAATTGAGCCAACAATACTGGTTCCATCCATACTACTAACGCCGCCATCACCAATCACCAGCCCAAGTGCATTGACTAGTATGTAGAACACGTAAGCAGTGATTAAAATCTTATAACGATTAAGCGACATTTGCCAGTGCAAATAAACCAAGTAGGCGCCGTCTTTTTTAGTTTTTTTAGTGCGCAGATAGGTGTAGAAAATAATACCCATGGAAACAACAATAGTGAGTCCAATGGCAATATTCATACTGGTGTTTAACAGCTTTATCAGCCCCAATGTGCCAATAACATGAACCAAAATAGTGTTAACCGTGAATAACTCATGTGCCGCTTTGGCAGCCTTACGTTCTTGCTCAGTCGCATCTATTTTTATAATCATGGTGCGTAGTTTACACCATCTAAACACAAGACTTAAGTCTTGCGTATTTTTTACATATAGGCGTTATCTGTCTGGGTATGATCAGTAACATCACGTACTGATTTAATCTCTGGAAAGCGATTTCTAAGCTGTGTTTCAACACCTTGTTCTAAAGTTGCTTTAACCGATGAACAACCTTGACAACCACCACCAAAATTAAGAATTACATCTTTATTTTCCGTAATTTCAACCAAATCTACAAAGCCACCGTGTGAGGCAAGCCCCGGGCTAATTTCAGCAGCTAATACGTATTTAATTTTTTCTTCTAAGGGTGCATCCTCTTTCGGCTCTTCGCCTTTAGCGTTCGGCGCAGTAATGGTAAGCTTTTTACCTGTGCCCTCGTCTTTTAAAGCCACTTCAGATTCTTTTAAATAAGGGAAGTTAACCTTGTCAATATAAGCTAAAAAGCCTTTATATTCAAAGTTTTCGTAGCTGGGTGTCAAATCTTTTGGATGACAAAAGTTAAATGAAACAGTTGCTGCAGGTGTTCCTGCGCGTGTTACATCAACCTTAAGACCTAATTCTTGATCGTCTTGCTGTGCAAATAGGTCTGCAACATAATCTTGCGCTTCGTCAGTAATGGTAAACATGGCTATCCTTGGTTAAAAATAATATTATCGATCAAACGAGTTGATCCTAAAAATACCGCACATAATATCGCAATTTTGGAGGTATTGTCAGTAATAGATTTAAGGGTATTAGCGTCAAGTGCGGATAAATATTCTATTTTAAAATCTTGGTTTAATATGATTTTCGAATCTTGTATAGCTGTTGCCAAATTCCGACCGTTTAAAACCTCTTGCTTAAGCTCTGTCAAAACTTGATACAACTTAAGCGCCTGCTGTTTTTGCTCTGTTGATAAATATTGGTTTCTGGTGCTCATGGCTAGCCCGCTTTGTTCACGAACAATGGCGCCAGATAGGATTTGAATCGGTAAAGATAATACCGCTACCATTTGCTTAATAACCAATAACTGCTGGTAATCTTTTTGACCAAAAATAGCGATATCAGGCGTAATAATCTCAAACAAACGATGTACCACTTGCACCACACCATCAAAATGTCCAGGGCGGGCATTACTGCACAAGCCTTGAGATAGACTTCCAGCCTTTAGATGACTTGTAAAGCCCTCTGGATAAATATGTTCTTTATTAGGGGTAAAAACCGCATCAACTTGACAGGCTTCAAGTTCATGCAAATCTTGCTCTAACGTATTTGGATAGTTATCAAAATCTTCATTTTCACCAAATTGTGTCGGATTAACAAAAATACTCACCACAACTTTATCAGCATTGGCTTTAGCTTGATGAACTAAAGACAAGTGCCCGGCATGCAGCCCGCCCATTGTTGGCACAAAGGCAATGGTTTTTCCCTTGTCCTTCCAGCTTGAAACTATATCAGCCATTTGCTGATTATCTAAACAAACTTGCATCAATAACTGTACTCGTCATTCGGAAAAGTTTGGCTTTTCACTGAGTGAATATAGTCTTTCACAGCGGACTCAATCGAATCATGCTCAGACAAGAAATTTTTGACAAATTTAGGTAAATAGCCGGTATTGATACCAAGCATATCGTAACTCACCAACACTTGTCCATCACAATCAACACCTGCACCAATACCAATCGTTGGGATGCTAATTGACTGACTAACCTGCTTGGCCAACTCAGCAGGCACACACTCTAAAACCAGTGTTTCAACCCCCCAAGATTCAAGCAATTTAGCATCTGCTAAAATTCTTTGAGCGCCACTGTCATCTCGACCTTGTACTTTATAGCCGCCCATTTCAATAACCGATTGTGGCTGCAAGCCAAGATGACCGCAAACTGGAATATTGTTAGCTTGCAAAATTTTAAAAGACGTCTCGTGCTCAGCGCCACCTTCAAATTTGACCATTTGCGCACCAGCACTTATCAAACGCTGGGCATTTTCTAAGGTTTGCTCAGCGTGAGTATAGCTTTGATAAGGCATATCAGCAATCAACAAAGCCTCTTTGATGCCCTTTGCAACCACTTGCGTATGGTAAAGCATATCCGCCATAGAAACGCCCAAGGTGTTTTCGCCGCCTTGAATAACATTACCTAAGGAGTCACCCACCAAAATAATATCGATGCCACACGCATCAAATAGCTTGGCAAATGAGGCGTCATACGCCGTTAAGCAGGTGATTTTTTCACCTTTTTTCTTGAAAGATTTTAAGTTAGCAAGATTCATAATTTGGTTAATTGATAAGCACCCAACTCTTGAATAATATCCTCAATAGGGCCTAAAACTGGCACCTTTAAATCCGGCTCAAGCTCAGCCAGAGGTATCAGTACAAAAGCTCTGTTCATCATTTCAGGATGTGGAATGACTAATTGTTTAGAGGCCACTACTTGAACCCCATAGGTAATAATGTCTAAATCAATGGTTCTAGCACCCCATTTTTTCTCACGCACTCGATGCTGCTGGGTTTCAATTGTTTGGCAAACGTAGAGCAACTCTAAAGGGGTTAAATGGGTATTAACTTGTGCAATCGCATTAATATAGTCAGGCTGTTTCGAGTCGTCCACCGGTGGCGATTGATACAAACTCGATAGATTAACCACCTCAACATCTTTAGTGGCATGCAGTGCCATCACCGCTGTTTTAATTTGTTGCTTGGGATCATTTAAATTTGATCCAAGTCCAATATAAGCTAACAATGGATTAATGTCCCAACATGTTCACCCGCGCCTAATTTAACCAAAACATCTGCTTGTCGACCGGATGCAATAATAGTATTGGTATTTGAGCGAGAAGCTGTTCTAGCAGCTAGTACCTTGGTATACATACCGCCTGAGCCTAATGAGCCACCTGTTCTACCCGCTACTCGCTCTAATTTCTCATCATCAACCTGAATTTCCTCAATCAACTCAGCCTCAGGATTTTTCCTTGGATCAGCATCATAAACACCGCCTTGATCGGTCAAAATAACCAACTGAGTGGCGCCGACTAAATTAGCCACTAAAGCTGCTAAAGTATCGTTATCACCAAATTTAATTTCTTCAGTGGCCACGGTATCGTTTTCATTAACAATTGGTACAGTGTTCAGCTCAAGTAGCGCATCCAGAGTTGCTGAAATATTATCACTCTGCTGCGCATCGGCTAAATTGTCATGGGTTAATAGCACTTGTGCAGTATGCATAGCATGCTTTGCAAACAAAGATTCGTAGGTTTGCACCAAGCCCATTTGACCCACAGCGGCGGCCGCTTGAAGTTGATGGATATTCTCAGGTCGAGCTTGCCAACCTAGGCGCTTAATTCCTTCTGCAATGGCACCACTGGAAACCAAAATAACTTCAATTCCTTGGTCTTTTAATTGTACAATTTGCTCAACCCAGGCGCTAATAGCGCTCACATCTAAGCCTTGGCCATCATTGGTTAGTAGCGCTGATCCGATTTTGACCACCCACCTTTGTTTACTCATTGTTACTACCTTTAACCAACTTAAATAAACCTTCAACCAAGTCCTTACAACCCAGGCCATTGAGTGCTGAAATATTATAAAAATCACCTTGATAGTTAATCTCTTTTAATAAAGATTTAACCACTTCAACACGCTCATCTTCGGGCAATAAATCCATTTTATTAATGGCCAATAGTCGAGGCTTGTCGGCCAATTCTGGATCGTATTTTCTTAGCTCATTTTCAATGGTTAAAAAGTTTTTAGCAGGATCTGATGCATCTGCTGGCAAAATATCGACCACATGTAATAACGCTTTTGAACGTGACAAATGTTTTAAAAATTCAAAGCCCAGGCCCACACCTTCACTCGCATCTTCAATCAGGCCTGGAATATCAGCCATGACAATATGCTCATCATAATAAGACACCACGCCTAGCGACGGATGTAGTGTGGTAAATGGATAATCAGCTACCTTAGGGCGTGCACTGGATATCTGACGAATCAGACTCGACTTTCCAGCATTAGGCATACCCAGCAGGCCAATATCAGCCATCACATTCATCTCTAGGCCAATTTCACGCGCCTCACCGAGTGAGCCCGGCGTAGTTTTTCTAGGTGCACGATTAATACTAGATTTAAAGCGAGTATTGCCCAAGCCATGAAAACCACCCTTGGCCACCAAAATTACTTGCTCATGCTCAATCATCTCACCAATTAGCTCATCGGTTTCCAAGTCGTAAACTTTGGTACCAAGTGGAATCTCCACAGTTAAATGATCAGCAGACTTTCCACGCTTATTTTGCCCTTGACCTGGCTGACCATTTTTGGCTCTAAATAAACGATTAAAACGAAACTCACTGAGGGTGTTTAGGCTTTCTTGACCCCGGAAATACACGTGCCCGCCATCACCGCCATCACCGCCATCGGGGCCGCCATCGGGAATATATTTTTCTCGACGAAAGCCTAAGCAACCCGCCCCTCCTTTTCCAGCTTCAACACGAATACTGGCAGAATCAACAAACTTCATAAAAAACCGCTAAAATACAATAAAGCTATTATACCACCGACAAATGAATCGAACCCTATACAGCCTAGTTGGATATTTATTATTACCGCTATTGATTATTCGATTATTTGCGAAATCTATCAAGGTGCCCGCTTACCGAAAAAGAGTTTTAGAAAGACTAGGTTTCGTTCCAAAAAACCACGCGGCTGTTATTTGGATTCATTGTGTTTCAGTGGGTGAGTTTAGAGCCGCCATCACCCTGATTGATACTCTAATCAAGCAACACCCTCAGCATAAAATATTAGTTACTACCACCACGCCAACTGGATCTAGCGCACTTAAACAGCACTATGGTGAGCAAGTTTTGCACCATTATTTTCCCTTTGATCAAAGCCTGATTGTGAAACGCTACATTAAGCGCATCAACCCAGATTTGTGCATTCTTATGGAAACTGAAATTTGGCCAAATTTAATTCATGCGTTAAAGCAATACAGTATTCCCAGTATTTTAATTAATGCTCGATTATCGGCGCGATCTTTAGAAAAATATCAAAAATACGCCCCAACTCTAATTCGCAAAACTTTAAATGATCTAAACTTAATTGCCACGCAAAATCAAAATTCAGCGGCTCGATTTATTC
>ENA-UZXC01003104-UZXC01003104.1-metagenome-genome-assembly--contig:-Day-2-25m-contig-3104_pt1 | contig 12363 bp, 22 predicted proteins | sample MGYA00260340_ERZ794900 | MGnify/ENA metagenome assembly ERZ794900 | reverse complement strand
TGGATGCTTCTTTTAAGGTAGAAGCGACACCTGGGTGGTAGGGATGCTGTCTCCCTCTTACCCTTGTAATGTAACCGGTGTGGTGGTTGCTGTCAAGGGTTTTTTTTGATTGATTCTCGACTTGTTGTCGAGTAAAGGTGGTAGGGCAGGTGGGACTCGAACCCACAAATCGACAGTTTATGAGACTGTTGCATTAACCAATTATGCTACTGCCCAGTAAGGTGTCCCTCTTATTATAACCGAGAGGGCGCGGCTTGTCAAGCATTTTTTTTGCGTCGGGAGGTCGCTGTGTTCCTCCTTACCCCTGTAATATAACCGACAGGGGAGCGGCTGTCAAGGTTTTTATTCAGGAATCTCAGTTCCGTACTCAACCGCTGCGAAGAACTCGATCGCATCCTGAAGGGCGAGAATGATCGCATCGCGGTGGTGGACATCCAGGGAGCCTCCCTCGGCACCATCCATCACGAGGGCGATGAAGGCATCGGTGTAGTTGCGGCGCAGGGTGTCGGGGGTCATGTGTCTCTCCTTACTCTTGTAATGTAACCGGGTGATCGTCTGCTGTCAAGGATTATTTTGAGGTGTCTCGCAGACAACCTCAACGGAGTGCCACAAATGCCGCTCAAGGTGACAGATTTTTCGACCGGCATCACAAGAAAAGAAGTGAATAACAGCATCATCATCGCCGGGAACACCATAAAAATCGTAGACGATCCCGTAGCCATAGTGCTCATCGTAAATAAGATCTCCGACCTTCATCTGCCTCTCCTTACTCTCATAATGTAACCCGGAGAGGTGCGGGTGTCAAGTGGTTTTATTCGTCCTCTACAGCGACAACCTTGGACCAATAACCATCTGGAATAAAAATGTTCTTTCCAACTTCTATGTGAGCCTCTTCTTCCGTTTCAGCATACACATAGCCTTTGGGGTTCTTTCTAAAGCCTTTTTTGTGATCATACTTTGATCGTGATTGATAAACAGCCCATTTTGTCATTCTTCCCTCTCCTTACTCTTGTAATATAGCCCGGCGATCACAGTCTGTCAAGGACTTTCTTCTTAATCGTCTTCCTGATGCCGGGGTTGATCGCCAAGACGTGCGGCATCATCGTGTGTCTGATGTAGTTGCGGCGATACTTGGTGTCGCCATTGCTGGGATCGCTGATGGTCGGGACCTCCTTGCGAATGCACCACATCGTAAAGTCTCGCTTCTCTGTGGTCAAGAAAGGTCGGATGAACTGATCGCGCTTGTGCGGGATCAAGAATGGGTTGCCATTGAGGCTTGTGAAGATCCAGTTCTCAACCTGATCGTCAAGGTGGTGTGCCGTGATGATTGGGAGATCTGTTGCTTCTGTGAAAAACTTGTAACGCTTATCGCGCCACCACGCTTCCGGGGAAACACCAGCAGGCATTTCTTCCTCGCACCTTCCAACGACGATGGTCAGTTTGTGCTCGATGCAATAACCACGAACAAGCGCCTCTGCCTTTGGAGCATAAGGTGTGCCGTGGTTGTAATGTAGCACAACAACATCGTGGGCTCTGCGAAGAAAGTCGAGGGCTGCCATAGAGTCAATCCCGCCGCTTACAGCGACAGCAACTCTTCTTGGGATCTTGCCTGTAATGTGAATCATGTTCTGCTCGGTGGGAATATGCTAATTCGATGGACGAGGCAAGGATGCTCCTTACCCTTGATGTAAACCTTCCACTTTTGTGGGTAAAACTCATCCATCAAGATCCCCTTCAGGTTCACGTACTGAGGATAGTTAGTGCCACAAAGCTCGACAAGGTCGCCTACTTTCATTCTACTTTCTCCTCAATGATATTAGATACCGTTTGCTTATCTTCCATATCCTCGATGTCATGAACCCAGCCATCAGGAACCGAGCCTTGGTAGTAACACTTGAGATACTCGATAAGTTCACCAGTATCATAGTCGTTCTCTACCCATGTGGTAACATCAATAGTGATGGTTGCAGATACTTTTTTCATTCTTCGTTCTCTAATACGATTGATGTATCGTAGCTGTAAGGATAAGACTTGATCTTCATTTTGTTCATCTTCAAAAGAATGGCGAAGATCTCATCAAGGCAATCAATAGCAGAATTCTTATCAAGAGTCTCGTAGTCACTTAGACACTTTATGCTGTCTTGCAGACTCTGTAAATCATTTGTTTTAATCATTCTACTTTCTCCAATACCCCTTTATGCATCCAACGAGGATTCATTTTTCCTCTGTATCGAAGCCACAGAACTTTAGCATTTGGACGCAAATGATTTGTACCTAACTCGACAACAAATCCATAACCAAGTTTTTGGTGTGTCTTGTAGCTGATTGATCTCACAAGGTCGCCCACTTTCATTCTTCGTTCTCCTTACTCTTGTAATGTAGCACGGGAGTGTGCGGACGTCAAGTAGCGGAATGTCACGATCGAGGCTCGCACGACTGCGCCTTGAGCTTCTTGCGCTGGTTACAATGAGAGCACTCGCCATCTTCCATCCACCAAGTAAAATGACCACATTCCATAACGGTAGGACCAAGTTCTACATCTTCGGGGGTAGGCTTGTAAGGGCAGTTCTTTGCGGTGTGATCATCTTTCTCGCCACAAGAGCGACAGATCATCACCCTCTTCTTGGTTGTGATCGGATTCCAATTGCTGTCGCAACGAACCTCGGCGGTGCTGACCTCTTCTTCTACAATTGTTGTTTCTTTTTTCTTGCTGGCAGTCGGGCAGGTGCGTCGGTTATGACCGGTCTCACCACAATTTCCACATTTACGCATTACAGCTTCCCCATCGCGCAAGAGTTGTCGTCAATAGTCCAATAGACGCGCTTGATGCCTACATAAGTCATCGCAGCGTGGCACATAGAACAAGGCTTCGAGAGGCGAAAGCCCCCGTCCTTGCCGACACGCGCAACATAGAGCGTGGCACCTTCTGTGACTGTTCTATCAAGTCCAAGAATGGCACCCAACTCTGCGTGGAGAGTTGCGATCCCATCGTGATCCTTGCAGAAACGAGAACCAAATGAAACCAAGCGATTCTTGTTACAACTGGTGTTGATGATTGAGCCGCCCTTTACCAAGACAGCGCCGTGCTTGTAGTCGCTTTGCTCTGAACATAGAGCGGTCTTACGGGCTGTGTTAAAGTAACGCGCATTACGACCACGATAAGTCAGAATGCGCTCGGTCAGTGGACCGGCATCATACTCGCACGGGGGGTTGGACATTCTGCCTCCTACACCTATAATCTATCCGAGTGATCGCCTGTTGTCAAGGGGAAAGATCAGATGCCTTTAATCAGCTTTGAGCAAGTCCATATAGTTCTATTCTTGTGATAGTTTGATGCGACTTGTCCATACTCAGATGGGGCTTTCATCCATCTTACAAGACAGAAATCCACCTTTGGTTGAATAATCTTGGTGCCGCCTTTCTGGTGACCATAAGCAGTGTTCCAACTGAAAAATTCTTTGATAAGGGTGTCGTCTATGCTGGGATTACGCTCGGTGACCTCTTCTCTGATAGCTTGGGTCATATCACTTCTCAATTGCCACAAAACACCATAACTTTTTTCATACTTAAAATGATAGTCTTTGTGTGTCTTATCATAAAGTCGCAACCAAGCATTTGATAGGTCAAATTCAGCGTAGTCGTTGATGTTCTTGACTCTTTCTAACACAAGACCCTGTCCTCTTACAACCCTCCGGCTCATACAAACAAGCGAACCTGCTTTGATTTTGTTTGCCATCCTAATCTCCGTTGGCTTTGCTGACGAGTTCAAACCCGTCGTGAATCATGTGTAGTATCTGGTGTGCGTTTGTGTCCAGTCTCACCAGCACGACTGAAAGGGGATCTGCCCCCGACACCTCAATAATTATTCCGTATGCCCACACGGCGTCTATGGGGAACACCTCTCCATCATTCTTGGCTTCAAAGACTCTGTAATCTGTAATCCATCTTACAAGGTCGCCGGGGGAGAGGTGTTCCACATAGTAAGTATGCTACTCTTCGGTTGAAAGCAACCTTGCTTGTAGCTCGTCAAAGCCGCCGACGAGTTCTTCGTCACCACTTTGATAGTCTAACTTGGTGATGATTGGATAAGTTGTCCAATTGAATGTTCCTTTGACCAACTCTCTATACTCCTTTGACCAATCCATCATCACCCAAGTGTAGTCAGCATCCTTCTCCATACATAGCGCCTGGGCGTGTAGGCAATGGGGGCAATCGGTCACCCCGTAAATTATAAACATTACACCCACCAGTAGCGGGAGTGCTCTTCATCTTCCCAATCGTCCCACTCAAACATTACCTCGTCAAATGGGTTCTCGCAGTCAATCTCTCCGTGCATAGAGAGAAAGGCGTTGTGGTCGTTGTCAGTCATTGCTATTCCTTGAGTTTGGTTTTCAGGATTTTCGCTCTGTGGCGTCCGCCTCGCAGCACGACCACCACATCACACTTAGAATATAACACGTTGCGGAGCTTTGTCAAGTCAGGATCGACCCATCCATCTTCGGTCTGGAGCATAACCCTGCTTTGACCTCGGTTTGCGAGTTTGATCGCATCACGATAGGCTGCGGAGAGCGAAGAGTAGACCCCGTGGAAGGTGTCGTCAGTGTCGAACAGGCAGTAGGTATAAATCTTGGTCATTTACCACACGCTTTGCATTTGGAAACAAACTTGGCTTTTCTCTCCTTCATGCCAATTTTAATCTTCTTGAAGTTCTCGACACGATCCTTCAACACCTTTCCGTTGTGGAGTGCCTTGATGTGCGTGCCCGTGTAGGCACCACACAACACAATAGCCTGCGAGGGAACATAGAGGATGTATTCGCCGGGGTGAGGATAAGCATCCTCAGTAATGTCGTAGAACTCCATCAGTCATCCAGGGTCATAGATTGGTCGTAGGCTTTGTATTTCAACTTAGTTAATGTATCAAGGAGATCGTTGCGGCGCAACAACTTAAATGCGATGTTCTCGGGGCTAAACTCCATAGCCTCCGTGTCGAGCCCTGCTTGCCTCATGGTGCGAATCTTTTTCTTCAAGCGGTCAACGTGCCTAATCACTTTTTCAAACTGTCCACGGTCAAACATAGCGTCTATGGAGGCTATTTGTTGCTCTATGTCTGAGGCTTTCTTCTTAGCTGTGTCAAGATCGACCGTGCGGTCTACTCGCTCGGGGTGATTAACCCATTCGTCTTCCATAACAGAATAGACGCCAGAAGAAGAATGCTCTTCGCCAACGTCCTCAACATAAAGTTCTACCTCGTAGCCTTTGATTTTTATGTCGTGGTGTTCATTCCAACGCAGACGCTTTGCGTCAAACATTTCTTTCACCAAGTCCTTGTTATCATCCAACTCTTCAAAGTCCACGACGATGTGTAGGTCTATGTCTGAATATTTTGACCAATTGTAATTGGCGAGGGAGCCTGTGAAGCGAACGTCTTGGATTGTAGCATTAAAAGGCAAGCCGTCAATAAAATCATTTGCGATCTCCATTAACTTCTTTCCGATGAACGCGCGCAGCTTCTCGTCTTTCCAGAGGCGGGGCTCTAACTGATCGTTAATTTGGAAACCCTCGGGATCAACCTCAAGAACCTCCTCAAAACGATACTTATCGGTTCCAAATGAAACCTTGCCTTTGTAGGGATCGCTGGCTATTTGACCTTTGATGCCCTTGGCTTGGGTATACATTTTGCCGTTCTTTTTGCGCTGATTCTTTAATCCTCGCTGGGCGTCGTTCCCCATTATCTGTGAGGGGGGTGGCTGCTTACGCTGGTCTACTTTCTTCTGGCTCATTATTCTTTACCTCGCCTGTTGCTGTATAAATAGTCTGTCGCCCATCATCATAGGTGATAATTGTGCCGTTAGTTGGGTGTGAACTAACGTGAATCTTGATAAAGTCATCAAAATTATCAAAGAAAGCGATGCTTCCGCGCGGGGCTGGTGTGAGCCAGTGGATGACGGTATGTCCTGTTGCGAAAACACAGCCTTCAATAACAACCCCTTCACCCGAAATCCCTGTCTCGTCACTTTGACGACACACTGTAAAGGTAGTCATACCCTGCTGGGCTTTGTTGGTTAGCTTTTTGGGCTTGAGATCTTCGATCTCTGTGCTAACTGCCTCTGCTGCTTCGGACATCAAGCGTCTCCTATTGGTTTTTGCTTTAATAAATCGTTTACGAAAAAGTTGTCGAGGGCATCCTGTATTGCCTTATCAGCATCTTCTTCGTCAGGACAAACTTCAGGTGATTCTTTCATCCTCCTGACTAGTTCTGCTATTTCTTTTTGTGCGTTGTGTAAGCACAAGTCAATAGTGTCCAATTTGCCCTCTACTTGCTCGTAGGGGCTTTCTTTCTTATCTTCTTTTGACATTTTTTACTCCGTTAAAGAACCGAAATCAACCTGCCAGATGGGGACTACAATTACAAAGTTGTTTAAAACCTGATAGCCGTATTCATTTGCTCCCACATCCAACGCCATAATTATTCCGATTAGTTCTCCTCTTTCGTCAAACACGCCAGAGCCGGATGCCCCAGACCAAGCGTAAGTTTGCACCACTAAGTAGTCTCCAGTGAAGCCAGAGATGTTTCCAGTCCAAGTGGTAGGTCCTATACTATTAGGATAACCCGTGTAGTAAGTCTTGTCAAGCAGATTGTAGCTCTTCTTCCAAGAACCAAGTGCTCGTGGGACTTTGATTGCCTTTCTTGTGGACATCTCCTCCACCTCGAAGAGCGCATAATCTGAATCACGATCAATCTTTACGATTCTTGTGCAGGTTTTGTAATCTTTTATGTGGAAAATAACCAAGCTATCACAATTGCCGATGATTCCGTGAGCAGAAGTTAAGACGTAATATTTGTCTTCAAAAATAAAGTAAGTGCCACTCAGAGAAGAAACTCTGCCGCTCTTAAGATCCATTGAGACAACGCGAACAGCAGAATTTACAGAACGGGTGATAGCTTGCTTCTGGCTTATGTCATAGTGCTTTGAAACAGTTTGATAGCTATGTGGGCTCTGTGGCTGGGGGTGCAGGGAAAGCAACGTCACGAGAAACAATCCAAAGATTGTCCCAAAGATTACGGCTCCTATGCTGCGGGCTATTTTCTTCATTTGTTCTCCTAAACTTGGCGTTGATAAGAGATGAATACTGGTACTTCCTCCACTCCTGCTTTAATTGCGTAACGCAAATCATCTTCATTTCCAGTAATCTTCGCTCTCCCATTCTTGCCGATCGCTAAGTAAATAGGATCGCGAGGACCATTCTGGATAAAGTTTTCATAACCTGCGTCAAAATGATGTCCGTGCTTGCGCGCTTCTCTGCCGCATAGATGCTTCAAATCTTCAACAGGCATCATCACACTGTAGCGTGTTAGATTATGATTTGTTGGCTGATCATACATAACCCCGCCTTCAACCCAATCATCAATCAAGTTCTGAACAGACGGAAGAGGCGTTGTTCTGCCAGGGGACTGCCGCATAGTAGAATTATAGTAGCTCTCCTTAAGTCTTTGCTTGCTTGATGAAACCAACTCGGCACGATCGACTTTGTGAATTCGAATCTTGCTGCTAATCTTGTGAATCTGTGGCAGGAGGATTTGTTTTATCCACTCTGTCCTGTTCTTTTGTCCACGGAGAGCAAACTTTAGGCGCTGGAGTGATAGTGTTCTGTTGCCTTGCGACCTCTTGGCGTTGCCTATGGTGCGAACGGTTGTTACATCAGGGATCGCACGAATGATGTTGTGAATGTCTGTGATTTCAAAGCCTTGTCCGAGAGGATAAGACATAACATAATCAATCTCGTAGAGTCTCACATCAAGCGGATTATCTACTTCTTGTAGGGGTCCTCCTCGATCTTCAGCATCCCACTTAGCTAATTGATCCTTGATTGGTCCTGCGACTGCTTTTTTCATAGTTTCGATCAACATACCCAGACGTTTTAGGAAATTAGCGTAGCCTTCTGCGCTTTCACGAGAAACCTCTGGGTTGAGAATTACTGCTGAATTCATAAAGTCATCAAACGAGGGATTCAATCCACTCACTATCATCCAGAACCTCGAATCCGCCTTCTTGGCGAAGCTGCTCCGGGCGCGCCTTGCGGTCCTGACACGGATAGCTCTATCAACATCACCGGCTGCGACAAAGGAGATGTCCAAATTAGGATTTTTAGTTGATAGTAGTTCAGACGAGTCTGTTATTTTTATCAATTCCAGAGTGTCTTGCGTGTCGGAGTCGTTCTGATCGGACCCGGACCAGATCAGTTGCTCCTTACTTGGCTTAAATGGCAATTCTATTGCAATTATATCAATTTCCTGTTGCCAGAAGACTCTGGGCTGATGCCCCACCATCTCACCACCTACCAGCAAGCGGTTGGTTGGAGTGTTTTCTCCATAAACTTCATTGAATTTCTGTAGTTTCTCATTACAAGCAACTCGTAATTCTTCTTTTGCTTCTGGTAAAGAAAGCTCCATAAGATCACTGCCGATGCCTGTCTCTTGGTTGAGGTATTTTGCTAACTTCACGAAAGACTCCTGGCGTCGTCGGTGTCCGGGCGTGCCCGATTCTTCATTATAAGTCGCTCCAGATATTCTCACGAACTCTGCGATGTGTTTCCAAAACTGCTCTAGTGGTGCTGAGTTGCCGCGTCCTTTGATTTGGTGGATTGTTTTGTCTTCTGAATTGTAAGAGATTGTCACATAAGACTTAGATTCTTTTTTGCCTTTCTCTTTCTTTCGGAGTGAGTAGAGTGACCCCCATATACCTGTACCGCAGTGCCCCATCCGTGAACCCTCGTTTTCACACTTTGAAGTCTTGAGATCATACCAGTAAGATCCATCATCAAATCTGTGGATAATTTGGTCTGGGACCTCGATGCTTGCTTGGTACTCCTCCATCTCCGCGTTCGCCGCATACCATTCCTCGGCTGGGAAGTCTTTTAACATTTCGTAGTTGTTGGGGTTTTGATTTAGAGTAGTGACCACGCTGTTTATTCTTTCTTTGAGAAAGTATATCAAAGCCTCTTTTAGTCCTCTATCAACTAATTGTAGAATCTTGTTTGTTATTGTCTGCTCAACACCGAGCTTGCTCGCTGCTTTTACAAAAGACTTGCGAGCCTTGATGACTTGTTTTGTGTTTCCCGTGCGTAGGGCACGATCAAGATTCAAAAAAGGATTCGCTTCGGGATTGTCCCCAAACTGAAAGAGTTTGTGGTGGTCTTGAACAAGAGTAATAAGTTCTGCTAGCATCCGATCTCTGGAAGGACCTAAGATGGCGTAACGCTTGAAAGCATTGCCGGCCCAAACACGACCTTTCTCGCTTGCGGTGGGCAGGAACTCCCTAATCAGACCAACCAAGTCATCAGGCAGTCCGATGTCGGCTAAGCCTTCGTTGATCAGTTTTCCCTCCTCGACGGGAAGATTTGTGTCGCCACCTGTCTTCTGACTGAATTCTTTTTCTGCTTTTTTTATCTCTTCTCTGACGCCTTTCTCGAAGGCTTTTATTATTATATCAAAATTGTTGTCAAAGTATTCAAGATAAGGTCCAAGAATTAATAAATCGTCCCTATCTATAGAAGTTGTAATTTTATAATCAATTGTTGGATCGTTGATCTTGGCGTATAGAACGTTCTGATCGATTTTATTGAAATTTTTGTAAGCAGTTGCTATTGTGCTGTTCCTTTCGAACGTATCAAACAAATCATCAAGATTAGGATCGTCTGGCTCTTTGAATTTAGCCCCAAAGTTCAGTTTTTTCTGTTGTTTGGCAAAAGCCAATGCTTGGCGAGTGTGCTCAAAAATAGATTCCCAGAAGTAGTTGTTCAACGTCCAACCTCCGTAATAACCTTCATCACTCACCAAGAAGGAGGGATGCGGCGCTAAGCCAATCTGATTTAAAGCCTGTACTTGTGGTTTAGTTACTTTGAACAAAACACCAGAAGCTTGTAACTTAAGCTTCTTCCATCGTTTAGAGTCGCGTGGCAAAACTGTAAAATTATTAAACTCTTCTTCGACTTTGCTAACGTAGCCCTTGAGATCTGAAGTTTTTGCAAGTTTTTTTGAGATTAGGAGATCTTCGATTGCGTCAAGCGAGTCGTTAAGATCGGTAACCAATTCGTTGACGGCTACATAGAATTCTTCAATTCCATCTGCTTCAGTGTTTTCGGTTTGATTCTCAACGTAGGCGTCAAGCTGCTGCTCAATGTCCCAAATAACAACATAGGCATCAGAACCTATCGCCAATTGTTCTCGGTCTTCTCTCGTTAGTCTCGTCATATTATCGGCTTTGAGGAATGCCTGTTCGTAGTTGTCTGCCTTGACTAAGTAAGCACGAGCCTGACTGTAGTGATGTGCGCCTTTTATAATGTCGTTTCTGTCTTCTTCCTTGAAGATCTCCATTATTGCTTCTTCTGTCTCGTCGATAAGAGCAAGGTCTTGGGTGTCGGGGGAACCAACGGCGTAAAAAGTAAGCATTGTTTCTTCGGTCAAATCAAATGGTAGTTTGGCGGCAATGGAGCTTGCTCTAGCATACCAAACAATATCGACGTTGTCGTCAATGTCTAGTGTATCAACCGAGGCACCACCATAATCTACCTGAAAGGAATACTTTGAACGCTTCCATTGGTCTTCGCGGAGCGCCACTTCTTGTCTGAATTCATCCATCCTTTTCTCGAATGTTCCCTCGAAAGAAATACGGGAGTTGGATCCAAGCCATTGTCCGAGTTTTTCAAACTCGGCTTCGTCATTAGAATACTCACCAATTTCTTCTAAATTCGTTGCGCCCGTAATCTCAATGAACTTTGCAATGTGTTTCCATAGTTCCTGTGGCGGGCAAGTGTTCTGGCGACCCTTGATTTGGTAGATGATTTTGTCTTCGGTGTTGTAGGAAATAGTAATGTAAGACTTAGAGGCTTTCTTGCCCGGATCTTTCTTGCGTAGTGAGTAAAGCGAGCCTTGTTCATCTCTGCCGCAGTGACCCATTCTATTGCCTTCCATATTGCACTGGTGAGTGTCGAGGTCATACCAGTATGAGCCATCGTCAAATACATGCATAATCTTATCAGGGTCTTCCTGTGTTTTCTGGAAATCAAAACACTCGTTTTCAGCTTGTTGATAATCGCTGGGAGGGATGTCTTTGATTAACTGATAATTGTTTGGGTTCTGATTGAGAGTGATGATAACATTCTCAATGCGACTGATAAACCAGTTCCAAGTTCTCTTTTCAAGAACTTTAAAATCAATCAGCACTTGTTTGGCTGCGTCATCGGGAAAATTAAATTTCAGCACATTTTTGGCGAACTTGCGCTTTGCCTTTGGCCATTTACCAACAGGCTGTGTTGTGTAAGCGTCTATCAGTCCAAGCAAGATGTTGTTATCTCCGCGCTGGAAGGCTGAGATGTGCTTCGAGAGTTGGGTTATGAGGAGTCCTTCAAACCATCCATAGGTGGAAACTCTATTGCCATCAAGAGACTTCCAGGCAGCACCAACCCACATGCGACCTTTCTCGCTTGCTTCTGGTAGGGCAGCCTCTATCTCTTTTTGGATCATCTCATCCAATCCAATGTCGGCTAAGCCTTCGGTGAGTACCTCTTCTCTTATGTGTTTAAACCATTTATCAGTCGCAAAAGACATTATTTTCTCCAATAACGATATAAATAGTTTTGTTTTTTCTATTTCCTACCATAGTCATCTTCTAATCTCACAACATCGTCAAGGTGTGGGGTGCTGACTTCCATAATCTCAACATCGCTTTCATTTGCCCCAAAACGATGGACTTGTAGCGGAATTACGTGAAAGCTCTGACCAGGGGACAGTTTGGTTATCCCACCTTTTCCATCATAAACGTAAAGAGTGCCCGAGAGCACATAGACCGTCTCTTCTTTAATCTCGTGGTATTGAAGGGACAGTCGGTGACCTGCGTTTATGTGGAGCAATTTACCAACATAATCGTCGGTTTCTGCCCAGATTAGCTCGTGACCCCACTTCTTTTCGACTTTTCTCATTTGAACCTCATTTGAATGTAGATAATAGCAGTTGCGAGAGCGACTGAAACCATGTTTTTTGTAGTGAAGAATGATTCTCCCATAAAATGCCAGAAAAGAACAGGCATAACGACAAAAGATAGTGAGAAAATGTAGAACCTTGGTCCCCATCCGTTCTCAAAGAAGTCATAAGCGTATCTAACGCCATAAATGAAGCATAGCTGCGCTGGGATTGCTGTGAGCATAGCTATGAGTAGGGGGTTTTCTTTTGCCCAGACCCAAACGAATTGTCCATAGGACGAGAACCAAGTTATGGTCTGCCCTACGACAAATAGAGCGGTCGCAAGTAGGAGTTTGTTAAACATTATGTAAGATTATTTCCTTTGCGTTTTCTTCGGTTGTT
>ENA-UZXC01000206-UZXC01000206.1-metagenome-genome-assembly--contig:-Day-2-25m-contig-206_pt1 | contig 12378 bp, 26 predicted proteins | sample MGYA00260340_ERZ794900 | MGnify/ENA metagenome assembly ERZ794900 | reverse complement strand
GCTGCTAAATGGCATTGTGATACCCATGTTGTTAAAATGATTGTAGAATCTGCGCAAATGCTATCTACAGCGCATAGAGTTTTAGATGGAACTATTGATCGTCGACCTTCTAAATCAGGTAAGACACGAGTAAAGTATTGGGAACTAAATGATGATCGCGAAGATGTTCTATATAAAGCGGTTCATGTTGGTCACCCATGCACGGTTTGGACAATGGAGTCACATATGAATTATAAGTGGCACTATGATCTCTTCAAAGAATTGTGTAAAGAATATACGTATCGATATGGCAAACAACACCTATCTGAAAAAGTCTTATTTGATATTCTTAAAGATCCACCACAAAATATCAAGAAATCACATATGACACCATACGCACTTGCTATGGGTTCAAATCCTGAATGCATAAATCACGACGATCCCATTGGTTCATATCAAAAATTCTATCAAACAAAACAACAACGCTTCTCAATGAAGTGGACTAAAAGAGAAACACCACATTGGTTTAAAACACTATGACATACGACTACTATTGCGATAAATGCGAAAAGACATGGGAAGAAATTCATTCTATTGCTGAACGTGACACACCAGTTGGAAAAGACTGTGGTTGTGGAAAAGGAGGCAAGGTTTGTCGTGGAGTATGCGCTCCAGGGTTATCCTATCAAGGTTCTGTTAGTGCTATTAAACGAGCAGGTTCTGGTTGGAACGATGTNNTAGGTTACCAAGATCTTACAGCTGAAACTCTTAAATCTGGACGTACATACGTCACCCCCGAAGGCGAAAAGTATCCTTCGATCACGACTGCATTAGGATATCGCGATCGTGGAAAATGGGCCAAATGGCGCGCCAATATTGGTGAAGAAGAAGCTAAGAGGATCACTCGTCATGCTACAACACGTGGCACATCAGTTCATAATATTGCTGAAAGGTATATCAACAACGAAGAAGACTTTATTCGTACTGCTGGTGATAAGATGCCACACGTCCAATTTAGCTGGAACACTCTAAAAGGCGTAATTGATTCTAATATTGGTAAAGTCTATATGCAAGAATGTCCTCTCTATTCTGATAAGCTTAAAGTTGCAGGGCGAGTAGATTGTATTGCAGAATTCGATGGTAAGCTATCAATTGTTGATTTCAAAACCTCAGGGCGTGTTAAAGAACGTGAGGACATTACTTCTTACTTTATGCAAGAATGCGCATACGCCATTATGTTCGAAGAACGCACCGGTATAGCAATCGACCAACTTGTCACGCTAATGGTAGTTGACAACAGCAGTACTCCAATCATCTTCAAAGAGAATAAGGAAGATTGGATCGATCCTTTGATCGCTGAATTGACCTATTATTACGAAAATAGGAAGTAATTAGCGGTAAAGTGTTGGTAGTCAACAACTTACGATAAAGTGCAATAAAAGTACATTTAAATCTAGTTGACTACCAACTACTTATGTGTCTTAAAGGCTTGAGGGACAGCTGTCGGTGAAAATAACTGTTCACATACCGTCATGCTTATGGTATAATTGAATTATGAAAAAGCTAAGCGAAACATATAAAGAACTAGGGATTGCATTCAGCTTCCCTATCGAGATTAAAGATGCCGATGGCAACAAGACCTACTACGAGGACAGTGGCTACTGGCGAAAGTCTGAGTATGATGCCGATGGTAACGAGACTTACTACGAGAGCAGTTCTGGCTACTGGCGTAAGAGGGAGTATGATGCCGATGGCAACGAGACTTACTACGAGAACAGTCATGGCTACAAGGCAGGAACACCACGTTCCGCCAAGACCTGCGAGGGCAAAATCGTAGAGGTGGACGGTAAGAAATATAAACTAACAGCACTATGAGAACATATATTAAAACTTACGACCTCTCTAAGGAATGGCCTCCAGCTCAATTGCTAGCGTGGTGCTATAAGAACAATTTCAGTCAAAAGCTCGCAGCAGACGGAAAGCATCACTCAAGCCTCCTTCGTAGGACTTTGAAGGAGTGCCTTAAAGGTGACACAGGTACTTTGATTCTTGCTCATAACGGTACAAGCTATGTTGGTTGGGGCCTTGCTTATAATCTTAGTCACTGCAACAATAACGAGTTTCAGTGCTATGTTCCTCCTCGCAAACGGCGAATGGGCATCGGATCTAAAATGCTTGCTAAAGCGTGCGCAGTCCTTGGACGAGTAGAGATATACAATATTGATACAAGCGAAGGATTCTACAACGCGAATGGTATGACAGCCAATGAAGCTATCACAGGTAAACGTCTAAAGGTAACTGCATAATGAATGATACGGAATCAAAAGAGCGCATGAATGCAAATCTAAAAGCTATATTGGGATTGGATAGTCAAGCGCCTCGGGAGACTACTCGTAATCGCAGGGGTGTTATGAACTATGGTCACAAAACTGCGGGCTCGATTCAAGTATTTACTAATGAATCTTGGGAACGCAATAAGAAATACTACGTGCCAAACGGTGCAAGGTCTTGTGTCAAAAACTTTATGAGGGGTTAATATTATGAGTGAAATTAGAATCTGGGAAGAATTAATAATCTGGGGCTTTTGTCCTATCCTCAAGCGGCACGGGTGGCTTTGCGCACACGAATGTGCTTTAACAGGCGCGGTCATGTGGGTTTCAGCTTTCCCGATCAACTAGCCTAACCCTCTCAGCCTCACTGAAACTATCACAACCAACCCGGCGCCGCGCGGCTAATCTGCGGCACTTTTTATTATGAAGATCGAGAAAACAGCAACCGGCATTTATGCCGTATTTGAAAACGAAACCGCGGCAGCAAAATGGTACTTTCTTTTTGGCGTAATATTGCGCCGTGATTGGGTGAGCTTTGGCGGTTTTTTTAACGCATACAAAATTAAGTAATTATTATGGAAACATTAGTCATCATCTGCGCACTTTCCGCACTATCAATCGCAATCAAGCACGCAACGCTATGAGCATCGGAGAAAACGCAAGGAGAAATATTGAGGCTCAATTATTTGAAGTCGAAGATAAAATAAATAAATTTGAAGGTTTACAAGGTTAGTGAACTTATGGTATAATAACATTATGAAAATTACAATAGAACAACACGGAGAAAAGTTTACCTACGAAAGCGAATATATTTCAATAGGAATGAGCGAACTAACTGAGAAGTTATGTGGTCTGTGCATTGCCGCTGGCTATCATCCAGATGCGGTAGGTGAGTGCTTTTATGATAAAGGTCGAGAAATGACCGAGCATCTTTATCCAGATGATAACGACGATAATTCTATGATTGATTGGATGAAAGGAGAAGAAGATATCCACTCTGGCGTGTATGAACCAGAAGTGGGTAAATCAGTTGTAGTTGAAAGCCGATATGGCATCGCACGAAAATTCACTATCGTTGCTAAAAATTGTGTTGAGTATTCCTTTGAGGACGTTGACTATGATCTCCCTGTTGGATGTTCTCTACCGATAATGTCTAATGGAGGCATTAATGATGATGGTAGCCTACACTCAGTTGATCCAAGTGGCGGACCATATATTGCTGTCGGTACAATGCTCGGTAATGTGCATAAGGAATTAGAAGGCTTAACTGTCACAAAGATTAAAGCAGACAGATGCAAATCAGGTGTATTTTACCTTACAGTAAAATGAGTAACTATAAAGAATGGCAAGAAGCAACCGACAACTGGATTAAGTTAACGCTTGAGAAGTACGAGGGCTTTGAACCCAATGATCTAACACAGGTTTTTATGCGCGGTCCATTCGCTGGATGGAGTGAGCGTATGGTTTATGAGTTAGCTGAGAATATGGACAAGTCAAATAAACAAGTACCAAGACACAATGTATAACACACCAGACAATTGGGTAGTAGTAAAAGTCGATGAAGATTTCTATAAAGTCCTTGCGGGGTGGAGTGGAGGTTATCTCGATGGTGATTGCTGGAGACTCAATAGCGGTATCTCTGAAGTAAAAGATGATGGAGACTATTGGTTATTCATTGGTGAGAGTGGTAGTGTTTATCAATGTCATAAAAAAGGTTACGGTGTGAGAATGAATATCGCAGGACAAGTGAAGCAGTTGAAAGAACTTGGCTATGAATTAATGGATGAACAAACAGATTGGATAAAATTAGTATGAATAAAGAGGACCAAAACGCAAAATTGACTGAGTTGCACGAGACTGATACTTTATCTGATTATTTGAGTGATTGGAATCTAATTTATGACTTAGAAGAATATCTTGGTCTGCACGATCCAGAAAATATTTCTATTAGAGTTAAATGGGCAACAACTCTTCATACCGTTGTTGGTAGACGTTGCCCGCTTAACAATAGTGGCTTCGCAGTGGTATCAGACATAGCTAAAATGTTTGCCACTAAAGAAGAAAGATGCGAGACACTCCTAACGATTTTTAAATTATGGAAGAAAAAATAGATGAACTACAAGAGAAGTGCTTTGCACTCCTCGGCACAATCAATGCGATCAAGACTGGAGAAATTGTTCTCGATAATGATCCACACGTATTTCGATTTAACAAAGATTTAAAGGAGATGATGCAAGCAGGATCTGCATTCTTTTCTGCACCACAACCACCACAACAACAACAATGAAACTCTTACAACAAAATATGAAACCTCTATCCTTCATTGTAATTTGCGGATGTATCGGATATGGTTTCGGCAATCCAACAGCAGGAGCTGTTTTCGGTTTAGCGATCGTAGCGCTTGTCACATTAGTATTATAGTATGTACAAACAGTGAAACTTAGTATATAATAAGATTATGAAAACAACAATAAAAGAAATTAAAATCTGGGGTGTTAGAGATTGGCTGCGTTACTCTGTGCCGAAACCCTTTAGCTATATTGGTGATCTTTTTGCTTGGGCTTTTCCAAGGTATCGTGAAACCTTTTTAGATAAAATAAGCTTTTTCTTTAAGCCTCGGCAGCGATGGATTAATAAGCACATTGAATATAATCGCTGGTGTGATAAGTTCGAACTTATTCCGAAGTTTCTTTTTGGTTGTGTTATTCACTATGTTGAGGAAGAGCAATGCTTTGAGCGTATTAATTGGGATGATTTGCCAGAACATAAAAAGTTTGCAAACGGACTGAAGAAGTGCTATGAGTATGCAAAGAATGGTCGAGCAGATCTCGAAAAACAGCTCGATGAAGCTTATCCAAAGTTTAGTAATCTGGAAGAAGAACCCGATTTAAGAAGCTATAAGGAAAAATATGCTGAAGTGCATCGCTTAGAAGCAGAGATTAGTAAATTAGATAAACGCTACATGACTTGGATTGTAGCTAATAAAGACTTTATGTGGGTATAATTATGATTGAACAATTACAAATAATCGGAATCTTTCTATTGACAGCTTTAGCAATAATTGCTATTATTGAACTCATAACAAAATGAAATGAGATACTTACTTTTATTATTATTATTATTCCTAGCAGGATGCGCTACTAGCGATCGCCGTTATTTCACCTTTGATCTACCCGGTACTGGGTCAATGGAACCGGCATTTTCAGGTGGAGATTTGATGTTCTTAGATACAAAATTTCCTTATGAAGATTTAAAACTTGGCGATGTTGTGGCTTATTATGATAAAAGATATAATATGAGTAGAGGGGTTATTCATAGAATTATTGGAAAGGCCCCTAATAACCAATGGATTATGAAAGGAGATAATAATGTAACTAAAGATAAATATTTTTTAAGAAAAGATACATATACTGGGAAATTAACTCGGGTAGATTTTAAATGAAAACAATACTATCACATATACTTTATTACATTGGAGACATCATTGCTCGTCTATTTCTTCGTTATGATTTCTTGGCTTGGTTTTTGTATAAGCCATACAATATCTTAATGATTCTTTCGTGTAATCTTGATAAAGATAGAAAAGTGTGGAAAAGTGTTTACAAAGTGATATAATAATAGCATGGAAAAATTAAATGAGATAAACCGAGAAATCGGCGAAGCCATGGAGGCTGAAAGGCAAGAATATGAAACTGGCAACAATGAATGGTGGAATAGTCTTTCAGAAGCTGAGCGTGAGAGTGCTTTCTACGCTGTTGTGAAGAGAATCCATAAAGCAGAGCTGATTGATAAAGGCACGTATCGCTGGACTTTATATGATGTGTTTGGATTTGACTCGAGCATGTATACTCGTGGAATGGACTGCGGTTTTATGGATTTACACAATGCAATCGAAATTGATGAATAAAAGAAACTAAATACCTTAACAGTATGATAACACAAAAAGAAATATTCGAAAAATACCCAAAAATCTTTGGTGATAAAGATAAGCCAATGACTGAAACATGTATGTGCTGGGGACTTGAAGTTCCTGATAGTTGGTTGCCTATTATTGATGAACTTTGCGACGCTATGACTAATTGTGGATATACTCAATATTGCTCTGGAGTGAAAGGTGGCGTTAATTTTCCTCAAGTTGTGGCAGAACAGGTGAAATCAAAGTTTAACGGTCTTCGATTTTATTACCGATTAGAATATGAGCAAGAGAATATTCCAGATGATATTAAGAATGGTCATTGCAAATATATTGATGGTATGGTCGCGTATGCTGAAAATAGAGTTTATAGATTAAAGGAACAGTGATATAATAAGTATGATGAAAAAACTATTTACAGTTACCCCAGGCAAAGTGCTTATCATTCCCGATGTTCACCAAAACATTGGGTTCGTAAATGCTATTCTGAAAAAAGAAGACTGGTTCGATCATTGTGTTTTTCTTGGCGATTGGTTTGATACTTTTCGTGATATCGATAATAAGGTAGCTTATTCGATGAAAGAGACATGCAAGTGGATCAATTCTAAACTGGATGATGATCGCTTTACGTGGCTACTAGGTAACCATGATCTTTCATATATTTCATCTTATAAGCAAAATGACTTTCAGCCAAAAGGTACACACTACTGTTGTTCGGGCTGGACAAAGAATAAAGCAAAAGACTTCAATCGCACCATTGACCCTAAATGGATAAAGAAGCTTGAATTGTGCTGCAAGGTTGGAGATGCTTATTGTGTTCACGCTGGCTTTTCTCGCGAACAGTTTCAGCCATACATGACTGAAGAGCAGAATATCAATTTGATGTATGCTGATTGGGAAAAGTCAAAGTCAACTTTTATGTTCGATGCTGACCACTGGATTGGGAAAGTCGGTCCTTGCCGATACGGTACGGATAGATATTCCTCGCCTGTTTGGCTAGACTTTTTTGGAGAGTTTAAACCTTTAGATGAAGTGAGAATTATATGCGGTCATACAAATTCTGCGCATAATCCTCAATGCAAAACAAGTTCGAGTGGATTAGACAATTGGTGTATTGACAACGAACAGAAGATGTATATGGTGTACCACAATGGCAAATTTGAAATTAAACCAATATAAAATATGGATATAAAAATAATAGAAGATGCGCAAGTCACATATCAACGGGTTTGTTGGCATGTGGTTTTAGAATATAACAATGAGAAGTACGTCATCTTATCTGATGAAGATGATAACGGCGGAGATGTTGCTCTACATGAATATGATTCATCAAAACCGTATAATATAGGCAATAACTTATCTGATGAAGATCTATATGAAAAAATAGTTGAAACACTGATGGAATCAGGCGAAATGTGCTCGACTATGGAGAAAGGAATAGTTATCTAATGAGAACGATATTAGCACTAATATTGTTTTCGATGGGGGATTTAATCGCTAAATTATTTTTAAGATTTGATTTTTTGGCGTGGTATTTGTATAAACCTTATAGAAGTATTATGATCCTTTCAAGTGACATTGATAATAATAAAATGGTTTACAAAGATGAGGAACAGTGATATAATAGAATTATGATGAGATATAACAATGTAGAATTTAGACAGCCGGGTCTTGCTGACTCTCACGGCCATAGAACCGATGAGGATAGACCAAGCGAGATCATTGCTTGGGTTTATAATGAAAAGATGGATAAAGAAACTTGCTATACCATTTGCTGGCTAAAGAGTGATAAAGAAGGTTACTATATGCAAACTATTGGTGACCGATATGTTGAGTATGAAGACATGGAAGCATTAAATCATGTGACTAAATATGCAATGAGGAGCTTAGCTGTGCAGTTTGAATTTGAAGATAGACAAAGCAATTAAACTGTTTACACAACGCTAAACATATAGTATAATAATATTATGATAGATATATTAACGACAGTAGTAGTATTTACGATTACAACATTGTTTGTTTACTGGATAGCTGGTTTAATAAAAATGTAAGGAGATAAAAAATATGGAAAAGGAAAAGATTAAGATTAGCGCAGAATTGGATGATAGAGCACACGCTGTTGGTACCTTCGTTCATCAGTTAGGAGAAGTACAAGAGCAGAAGCTTAATGCTCTTTTTGAAGAATGTAAAGAACACGGATGGACCGAAGGGCTGGATGATGAGACATTATATGATTGGCTTTTTGATTATGTCTTTAATAGCGGAGCTAAAGAAACATTTAGCGAATATCACAATAACCACAATACTGAAGTAGAATAAACTATAATGGAAGAAACAAAAAAATTAATCGAAGATGAGAACGGTAACCTTATGCTGCAATTCAGCGATGAAGAACTTAAATCGCTTGGTTGGAAAATTGATGATGATTTGATTATCGAAGAACTCGAAAATGCAACAATATCAATTAAGAAGCCGTAATGAAAGAAGCACTAAAACTAATACTCGGAACAATTAACTTCGGAATAGGATGAGCTTAAAATATGAACAATTTCGTTCTCTTGTAACTACACGGGAACTTCTATCGGAATTACTAACTGTCGATGGTTACCCAAAGACCAAAAAAGAGATGAGAGCACGTGTAAGCAGATGCCTCAGACACTATCCACCGTTGGATAGAACAGGAGCGCCGATGTTCTCTCGTGATGAATTTGAATGCCCAGAAATTATTAATTATGAATCCAAATAGCAAGAGAATATTAACACAGGCAATTTCTCTTTGGCGCGGAGAGGTGACGCTAACTGTGCTCGGCTCAAAACACACTGCCGTATCAGTATCGGTGGGGGATGCTATCTCCTAACACTGAGGTGTGTGGCCAACAAAAGGTGTGGAAGAAATTTGACGTATAGCTGTTTACAATTTGCGCAACTTTGTTATAATATAGCTATAACAAAAAAACAAATAGATTATGATTATATTAACTGACTGCGACGGGGTGCTGCTCAATTGGGCCCAAAGTTATCACTGGTGGATGCACCGTAAGGGTTTTCGCCCCGTTGTTTCGACTGCATATGAAATGGATATCCATTATGGAATTCCAAGAACTGAGTCAAAAGAACTATGCAAAACGTTCTGTGAATCGGCTGCGGTTGGATTCCTCCCACCTTTAAGAGACGCAGTGAAGTATGTTCGCAAGTTACACGAAGAGAAAGGTGCAGTATTCCATTGCATTACTTCTATGAGCGATGATCCTTGGGCCATCAAACTTCGTGAACAGAATCTAGATCGAATATTCGGAGAAGGTGTATTTGAACGAGTTGTCTGCCTTGGTTGTGGAGATGATAAAGATGAAGCACTCGAACGATATCGCGATTCTGACTTTATGTGGATTGAAGATAAACCAGAGAATGCAGAACTTGGTGCTGAAATGGGCCTAAACAGCTTTCTCATCAATCATATATACAACGAAAAGTATGATCTAAACGAGAACGTAACACGAGTTAACAACTGGAGAGAACTGTACGAATATGTTGGTTGAGAACACCCTTGGAATTATCTATAACATCTGTTTTATTGGCTGCTTCTGGCCACAGATCTACAAATCAATTAAAACACAGTCAGTCGAAGATGTAAGTATCATGCTTTGTTTCATGTCGATTGTTGGTTATGCAGCTGCTTTAGGCTATGCACTACTGAAGTTTGGGTTTGATTATTGGCTCTGCATTAACTACATCCTAAGCGGAATTTCAGTAATGGCAATGATCGCAGTTTACTATAAGTATAAGAAATGAATACAGGATTAAAAATACTAGGATATGGCAATCTCCAGCACGCGCGCAATCCTGTTCGCAATTTCTGTGAAGGGCTAAAAAGGCATGGCATAACTAACATACATTACGCAAAAAAGAATGAGTTGCGTACAATTAACTTAGATGAGTATGACGTCATTGTCCACTGGAGTGTTCGTGGAATGGCGCAAGAACTGATTAAGAAAAACCGGAATGTTATTATACTTGAAAACGCATACCTAAATAATGTTCAAGGCCCTACGAAAGAATGGGTATCAGCTGGATGGAATGGATTAAATGGACGGGCCGACTTCTGCAATCAAAACATGCCNNGACTATAGTGATGGAGACTACATACTCATACCTCTTCAAATCAAAACTGATATGTCTATTGCTGGAAGAGGATATAATTACCAAGCGGTTGTTGATAGGATACGAGTATTTTCAGATCTTCCAATTAAAATTAAACAGCACCCAACAGCAGATGATCAATGGCCAAAGATTCTTGGAAAAGGCGTGACATATCTAAATAGATTTATGCCAATTACAGAAGCTGTAAAAGGTGCGAAAGTAGTTGTCACTATTAATAGCAACTCTGGGGTTGACGCAGTTTTAGCAGGAAAACCAGTAGTTGCATTGGATGAAGGTTCAATGGTGTATGATATCGCTGCTAATGATTTCACTAATCTTCATGTTCCGAAATGGCCTGATAGGACTCAATGGTGCAATAATATTGCTTATACGCAATGGAAACCGAATGAAATGCGTGATGGTGAAGCCTGGGAAATTTTGAAACAAAAGTTGTTTACAACAGCGCAATCTTAGAGTATAATAGAATCATGATTAACGAAAACTACGTAATAGATTTTGCGAATAACAGATTTATTCTGTTTGATAATAAACACCGATCAGAACATATCATTAGCATTCACCAAGCAGCTCGTTATGATAGTCAGGGTATTAAATTTACAAACATTGCAAGAAATGAACTCGAAGAAGCACAATACGAAGAAGCACTCCATCACTACCTTGGAGATGACTAAGCATATTCGCAAACCAATCGCAAAACCGAGCATCCGTTTTAAGGATAAGAAAAAAGAAGAAAGTAAAAATGAATGTAGAAAATACTCTTAAAAGAATTCTTTTTGAAATCTTATTTCTTATTCTTTTGCCAATTGGTATGATTTGGCTTATGTTCACTAGCGTTATACTTCTTATTATTGAGTCCTTTAAGGTTTTTCCTGGACAGATTTATGAAATAACAAAAATAATTGTATATGGACAAAAAGATTCTTAAGTGTAGTTTTAAAGATCATTGGAATCATTTCGATATCATTGAATTAGCAATAGATGATATTTGGCAATCCGTTTCTTCAGTTGACTCTTTGCCTGGAAGCGCGAAACCTTTTAAAAAGAATCTCATTTCTGATATTCAAAAAGATGGAATGCATTTCCCAATAATGGTCGTACATACTTCGCACGAACAACTTCTTGAAGCAAAGGCTAAGTGGGGTGAAAAGCTTAATCGTTTGCCGTTTTGGCATAACGATCTTAATCCTCAATCAAAATATCAATGGAGTGTTTGGGGAGGAAGCCAACGACTTGATGTAGCAAAATATTTAGGATATACACATATCGATTCTGCGGTATTACCATCGATCGCAAAAGCAATAAGCTTACAAAAAATGATGAGGAAACCATTCCTACAAAGATATTATAAATGAAAACATTAGCTGAACATATACTCGTTTTAAATGATGCCATGCCTCTTGACATGTGTCAAGCTCTTATTCGTACTTATGACTCAGTGAGTAAGGATGATAAGCATTATGAAAAACGTGATAACGCTATCTATAAGTTCGACGAAATTAATATGTTAAACCATCCTGCGTTTGCTGACTTTAAAGAACCTATGGGAGCACTAATGCAAGCTGTAAATAATTTCTATATGGATAAAGTGCATAACGTTTTAAGAGATAGACTTATTTGTTATGAACCGTTAAAAGATTATGAAGCTCCACGTATTAAGCGATACGAACCAAATGAAGGAATATTCGATTGGCACGTAGATTCTTTTGATGAAGCATCAGCCAAGCGCGCTCTTGTTATGTTTTGGTATTTGAACGATGTTAAAGAAGGTGGAGAAACTGTTTTTGACATAGGGAAAGAAGTGAAGGTAGAACCTAAAGCTGGTAGTGTTTGTTGCTTTCCACCTCATTGGACTTTTCCTCATAAAGGAGCAACACCAATCTCTGGTCCAAAGTATGTAATTTCTTCTTACGTATGGTTACCAAATACCATGCCTATATGTGATCCAATAACAAAAAAGTATAAATAACACTATGTCAAAAAAAGTAAAACCAGGTGTAG
>ENA-UZXC01000811-UZXC01000811.1-metagenome-genome-assembly--contig:-Day-2-25m-contig-811_pt1 | contig 12382 bp, 14 predicted proteins | sample MGYA00260340_ERZ794900 | MGnify/ENA metagenome assembly ERZ794900 | reverse complement strand
CTTGATGGAATTAGTATTATTGGGGGGAATGATAAAGATAGGAATACTACTGCTCTTCCTGACATTTTGTCTGATGCTCTTTCTGTTAGTTTCGATATGTCTATCGGTCATGACTATATTGATAATGCCACAGATCGTTTTGCGTTTTATCACAGGCAAGAAGAAAAGATACCATTTGACCTCAAATACTTCAACGATATAACAAATGGTGGACTCCCCAACAAAACTTTAAATATTGTAATGTCAGGTACAGGAGTAGGTAAGACCCTATTCATGTGTCATCATGCAGCTAATGTTCTTTTAAATGGATATGATGTTCTTTATATTACACTTGAGATGGCAGAGGAACGGATTGCAGAAAGAATAGATGCAAACTTGATGGACTTGACCATAGATGAATTACATGACCTACCAAAGACCCTTTTTGAAAGTTCAGTAGATGGTATTAGAAAGAAAACTCAGGGAAAACTGATAATCAAGGAATACCCTACAGCATCTGCTCATGCAGGACATTTTCGTGGACTGATGAAAGAATTAAAAATTAAAAGACAATTCACACCTAAAATTATTTTCATTGACTATCTAAACATTTGTGCATCTTCCAGATTCAGAACAGGTGCAAATGTTGGTTCTTATTTTTATATTAAAGCCATTGCAGAAGAATTGAGAGGGTTTGCAGTTGAACAAAACCTGCCAATCGTTTCAGCTACTCAGGTGAATAGAAGTGGATTCACTGCTTCAGATTTTGGTCTGGAAGATACTAGTGAGAGTTTTGGATTACCAGCAACAGCCGACTTTATGTTTGCACTTATACAAACTGAAGAATTAGAAGGACTTAACCAAGTTCTGGTAAAACAACTCAAGAATCGATATAATGACCCTACTAAAAATAAGAAATTTATTCTAGGTATTGACAGACCTAAAATGAAATTATATGATGTAGAACAACAAGCTCAGGCAGACCTTGTTGATAGTGGTCAAGACATTCCAACTCAACAAGTAAATACAGACGATTGGAAGTTCTAATGTTATAAATACTATTTGAGAGGGTTTCAACTAGGAGAAGATTCTTTGAACCTTTTAGCTCTGGTACTCTCTTTTTTTATATTAACATGGGAATTTGAAAACAACTCGCCTTTTTGTCTATAATCCCCTTATCTACACTATAAATGTTAAGTTTTACAGGATTTTTAACAGAAGCTTTCAATATTCCAATAAAAGAACCAAATGATATTGATAGTTTTGATACAAAACAAGATAAAAATTCTCTTATTAAATTAGTTAATTATTTAAATTCATTAAGTTTAGATGATATTCCTATAGCTGGAGGTTCTAATTTAATAAAAATTAGAGGCGCTCAAAATCAAGAAACTCAAAATAAAATAAAAGATTGGATTAAACAAAATATACCAGACCTTAAAGGAGTTGGTTTTGGACAAGGTTCTATTGGTAAAGATGGTGTAAAAATAAATGAAAACACACAAGAGATGATGGTTGCTGCTCTTGTACTTAATAAAGTAGAGTCAAAAAATATTGATGAATCTGCCGCTATTGAAATGATTGATAATGCAAAAAAAGTATTTAATAAAATTGAAGGAGCTTCTGCAAGACCAGAATTATTAGAACAATTTACAGGTAATTTTAATGATCTTGCTACTGCAATTTCATCATCTAATGCAATTTTAAAAGTTGTCAAAAATCCTGTAAAAGTTTATTGGACAGGAAAGGGATGGCACTCTGATATTTCAAAATATAATCCTCCTATTGGTAGTGTTAAAGATTATAATTCATCTGACATTGTTGTTAAAGCTTCAGATGGTATATATCATGGATTTTCTTTAAAGAAAAAAGGAAAAGCTTCAGATGTTGATCCTACACTTATTAATAAACCAATTACAGGTAATGTTGGAATATTGAAAGAAATTCTTGGTGCAAGAACAGTAGCATCTATTGAAGCAAGTAAACAAAAGTTTTTTGATTATGTAATTTATAAACATTATAAAAAACCAGTTAAAGGTCTTTCTGATAAAGAAAAGGGAAATTTAATTCGTGGTATTTCACAAAGACAAATGGGAACTTATTTGAAAGACCCTAGAAATACATTTTTTGGTAGAGTATTTTCAATATTATCAAAACATTCAGAAGAATTTACAAAATCTTTTATAGAACTTCTTTTTAGAACGAAAATGAAAGATATTGAAAATTCTGGTGAGTTTAAATTTTATTTATTGACAGGGATAGGTAAGTTTGTAAATGGAGTAGTTAATGTGGAATCGGCAGAAATAAAAGACACACCACAAACTATTAAAGCTATAACTAGTATATTTAATTCAAAATTAGAGATGAAAGCAACTCCCGGCAAACTTCAAGCTTGGGAAAAAGGTGCTGGTGCTGCAAAAGTATTTTTTTCAATGTTTAGTGATGGTCAAAGAATTATTGATTTAGAAATAAGATATAAAGGAAGTTATACTGCAAATCCACAATTTCAAGCAGTAGCAACTCCTAATTTTAAAACTTTATTTGGAAAATGATAAACTTTAATGAAGTATATTATAAATCAGTACAAAAAGAGGCAGTTGCATGGACTGAAAGTTTATCTACCATGTTATTCGATTTACCAAGAGATGGTCTTGCAGATTTGAAGATTCCGTTGTCTCCAGCAATATTCAAAAGGATATGGCCAGAGTCAATTCGTTCAAAGGCATTTCATTTAACTGATTTTGAGGGTGTTCATAAATTAAAAAAAATACAAGGTGGGAAAAAGTCAATCTCTGCTTTTTATAATATGGAAGATCATATGATTCAAAGTGGAATTAGAACACAGGGTGGTTATGTTGTAGAGTTAGAAGGTGATGTTCTTGCAGCTGCACCAGATGATATTTCAAGTCAACCAGACAAAACAGGTAGAAGGTGGTTGACCTTTAGTTCACTTATGAATCCACCTACTGCCAGTGATCCAGGCTTGGGTGGTAAAAGTAAACTCAAGAGAATAGAAAAAGATTTAGAGAACTTATTAATAGAAATTCTTGTTAAAAATGATGTGGGGCCATACAAGAAAGGTTTGACTACCAGAGAACTTAACAAAGCATGGTCTTGGCTTGGTAAATCAACTGGTGGAAAAGAAAAATCAATAATTATCAAAGATTATATTGATGGTATGGAAAAGATTATGAAGAAGTATTCCAAACCATTAAAATCTGTATTTACAGATTATACCAAGAAAAGAACTCTTGATCCAGATGAAGATAGTGGTGAAACTGCAATGTGGGATGAATTAGTGGTTAATAAGTTTAAGATACAAAAGATTCATGTAGCAGGAGGTTATCTTGGGCCAGACTATCATGATGATGAAGTTAGAGATAGACATAGTAAAATCTTATCTACATTAGGATTTCCATTTGAATTGTGGGAAGATGTGGGAGATTTAGTAGATTACATTACAAGAACAGTACAGAAAATAAAACTATGATTGGTTTTAAACAATACATAAAAGAGAGTGGTAAGGCTGTCAAGGGTGTTGATAGAATTAACCAAGAAAATGTCAAAGATACTCTAAAATCTATATCAACTGGAATTGTTAAGGTTCTAAAGATCACAGATAAGGATACTGGTTTACTTGGTTCAACTGGAAAGAAAAAGCCAGGTGGTTCTTCTGGTGATATTGATATGGCGATTGATGCAAATAAAGTTCTAAGAGCAAATGGTATACAACTAGCAGATGAACTTTTTGATTTCATTGCAAACAAAGTAAAGAAAATTTCTAAGACTACTGTTTCTAACAAAGGAACTGGTGTAATATCTCTTGAATGGCCAATTGCAAATACTGACGGTAAACAAAAAAATAAAAAGGTTCAACTTGATTTAATGATTGTTGATAATCTTGACCTTGCGAAGTTTAATTTCTGGAGTCCTAGTGAAGAGCAATCAAAGTGGAAGGGAATTTATAGAAATATTTTATTGTCATCTATGGCTTCTGCAATGAATTTTGAGACTCTTGAAAAGGGATATGATGAAAATGGTGTAGAAGTTCCTACTCTTTTTAGAAGAAATTTCATAGATTTGAAACGTGGATTAATAAGAGGATTACAAACAAGAGTTGGAAAATCTGGTAAGTTATTTACAAATGGTAGAAAACAAACAATTGATACTAAAATTCTTGAAGATCAACCAGATAATATTGTAAAGGCAATACTTGGCCCAACATTTACAGTCAATGATACTCAATCATTTGAATCTTTATTTAAAATTTTAGATCATTCTAAATATTTGTATAGAAGTAAAAAGAAAGAAATTATTAAAACCTTTATTACTGTTATTGGTAAATCTAAAGGACTTGTTGTTCCCGATGAGATGGAGGAATTTGTATAGATGATTACATTTAAACATTATATTGAAGAAGAAAAAAATGCTCATCTTACACATATTGACCAATCGTTATTAATTGATGGTAGTGGTGGAATTACAGTAACAGTTAATTTTTTAGAATCACTTATTAATATGTTGAGTGGGGGTTCAAATAATTCTTTAAAAATTGGATTAAAATGGGATGGTGCTCCAGGCTTAACAGCAGGAATTGACCCTGAATCTGGAAAGTTTTTTGTTGGAACTAAATCGGTATTTTCAAAGAAAATTCCAAAAGTAAATTTTACAAATGAAGATATTGATAAGTTTCATGGAGGTCAAGGTGAGCTTGCAGACAAATTAAAACTGACATTAAAATTATTACCTAAAATTTGGAAAGGTAATGGAGTATTTCAAGGTGATTTAATGTTTACACCAGATCAAAAGTCTAAAGAAACAATAGATGGAGAATCATTGTTGATGTTTAGACCAAACAGTATTTCATACGCAGTACCATTAGATAGTGATTTGGGAAAACAGATCAATTCTGCAAAACTTGGTATTGCAATGCATACAAGATATACTGGAAAAACATTACCAGAAATGTCTGCATCATTTGATGTATCTAAAAATGAGTTTAAAGAAAACAAAGATGTTTGGTTTGATGATGCTAACTTAACAGATATAAGCGGTGCATTGTTTGATTCAAAAGACACTAAAAGTGTATATAATCTTATAAAAAATATAAAAAGAATTTCTGTAAAGTCAAGAATTGCAATATCTAGATTACAAAAAGGTTCTAAAGGATTAATTATGGAACTTTTAAGATTTGATAATACTGAAATTAAAAAAGGTTTAGGGATAACGAATTCTAAAAAATATTTTACTGATTTTATTGAATGGCTAATTAAAGAAAAGAAAACCAAATTAAAATCATTTAATATAATAAAGGAAAAAGAATTAAGATCTAAATTAAAATCTGAAAGTAAAGATTGGGAAATAATCATCGAATTTATTGCACAGACAATTACTATAAAAGAAAAAATTGTTATTCAATTAAATAAAATAAAACAATTAAAAACTTTTGTTAAAACTGATTCTGGTTTTAAAGTAGTTGGTCAGGAAGGATTTACCGCAATATCTGATGGTAAAATTGTAAAATTAGTAGATAGGTTAGAATTTACTAAAAATTTATTTAATACAACTAAAAATTGGGACAAATAAGGAGTTAAAATGTCAAGATATAGAAAATCGTGGACACAAGTACTACAAGAAGTACGAGAGGATTGTGTGGATTGCAAATGCGACCCATGTGAGTGTGCAACGCCTGGAGAAAATTATCCAGAAGGACACGAACCACAAGGTATAGATGACCAGTACATGGAAGAAAGTGCAGTTTTACAATTAAAGATGGCCTTTGATGATGCAGGAATAAAAGTTAAAGGTGCAAAGGGTGGTAAATTAGTCATTGATAAAAAAGACAAGAAGAAAGTGGAAAAGGTTATCGCTAAACAAATGAAAAAACCTGCCGATGCAAAGAGAGTACTTGGTTCACAGATAGTGTTTGAAGCTGTTCTTGCAGACAAAGACTACAAGTATGATGGTAAGGTAGTTAAAATCTCTAAAAAGAATTTTAGTAAGGTTCATAAAGACTTCAAAAATTCAACTAAGGGTAAAGAACGAATGTTGATAAATGACCCAAAAACTGGTGGTTCTATTAGTGTTCCAGTACAGTTTGAAGAAGTTGAACTTACAGAGAAAGAAGCTGCATATCCATCAACAATCGAAAATCTTAAAAAGATAGTCAAGGATAAACAGAATCAAATATTTGCATTTAAAGCTGGTGGAAGTATACGAGTTGATCTTTTCTCTGCGTCTGCTTTGGTACAAGTGTATAATGCACTAAAACCAGCAACCAAAAAGAAGTTTGAGGAAATGATAAAGACCAAAGAAGGTTTCGTAAAATCAGTTGATTTTGCATTTTCAATGGCTAAGAAATAGGAGATAAAAATGGACTTAGATCAAGAATTTTTAAAATTATTTGAAGTTAAACACGAATGCCCCAAATGTAAGGGTGAAGGGTGTGACCATTGTGACGGAAAAGGGTATCATGTAGAAGATGAGGATGATGATCCTGTAGGGAAGAACGAAGATGTTGAACTTGATGAAATGCCTAACAGAGCATATAAGGAAAAGATCAACACCCTATTAAAGAAATATTCTGGAAAATTTAAGTGGAGTGGTGAGGAATTATATGTCACTAAGGAAATAGAAAAAGATGTCAAAAACATAATTTCTAAATCTAAAGAAGATGTTCCAACAATTAAAGTTTCTTCTAGTCCATTACGAGAAGCAGTTAATTTAAAACAACTTAAAAAACAATATAATAAGAATGAAGATGAAAATCGACACACAGAAAACTATCTTCTTCTTGCAAAGGCTTTCGGTAGTAAATCTGAAGTCAAAAAAGTCCAAGATATTATGAAACGTAATGAAAAACAAGGACATACATCAAAATCTGATATGGATTGGATGTATAAAAATATTAACCCCTATTACGACAAAATCAGAAACGAGGAATATATGAAACTAGAAGATACAGTTAAACAAGTTCTTGGAGAAACAAATAAAAATGATAAGTCAGATGATGGAGATGGACTCGATGCAGTTCAACCTAAAGCTGTTAAAAAGAAATTTAAGGATCGTAAGGATAAAGACATTGACAACGATGGCGATACTGATGATTCTGATAAGTTCTTACATAAGAAAAGGAAAGCAATTTCTAAAGCAATAAATAAAGAACAAAAAACTTTCAGTAAAATGTTTACTCATGTAAAATCTTTAATACAAGGTAAGTAATATGAAAACTTATAAAGACCTTACAGGTGAAATAGATGAGGTTTTAGGATTCGCAGCCAGAAAGGCAGTTGGTCGTAGAATGAAAATGATGGCTAAAAAATCATCTACTAAAATGAAAAAGAAAAGAAATAAAATGAAGGCGTTATCTATAGATAATGCTAAAAAGAAAGCACAAAAAGCAGTACGAAATCTGATCAAACAAAAAACAGTAGGTAAATCAAAAGATTTAAAAACTATGTCTATGGGTCAAAAAGTTGCTCTTGACAAAAAAGTTGATAAAAAAATGAAATCAATGGGTGGTAGAGTTCATTCGTTAGTTAATAAATTTAGTAAAAAAATAGTTAAACAACATAGAGCCGCCGCTGCCGCTGCAAGATCAAAAAAATAAATGAAAACTTTTAAAGAAGTTAGAGATTATAAAGCCGAATATAAAAAGTTTCAATCTTCACCTGAGAGGATTAAGTATCGTGCAGAGTTGGTGAAATATAATCGGGATAAAGGTACATATGGAAATGGAGATAAATTAGATGCATCTCATAAGGGTGGAAAGATTGTTGGATTTGAAGCACAGTCTAAGAATAGAGGAAGAGCTGAAGCTAGCCGACTAAAGAAAAAATGAAATCATTTAAACATCATCTAAAAGAAGCAAATTCCAAGTATATTGTTTCCAAAAACCCGAGCGACAAGAAATGGTATGTAATGGGTCATGTTGGGAACAACAAATGGATGCCAGTTTCTAATGGATTTAAAAACAAAGTCCAGGCTCAGAAGTGGGCAAAGAGTCAAGATAAGGTGGACTCTGCAGCTCGTGGAGAAATAGGTGATGTATAAAATGAAATCTTTTAAACAACATCTAAAAGAAAGAATGGAAAGGGGTACGAGTCTATCTGACTTGTTGTTCCTTCCAAGAATAGGATACTATGATCAGTTGATGATTCCAATATCCTCATCCATGTATAAAAGAATCTGGCCAGACACACTTAGGGCAACAGTATTTCATACAACAGATGGAAAGGGGATTAGAAATATAGCAAAAATTCAAGGACAGAAAAAACAAATATCTGCATTTTTTTCAATGCAATCTCGCTATATGGATGTTGGTGTTGCAACTCAAGGTGGTGTTCATTCAGTATTAGAGATGGATGCAGATGTTCTTTTGTCGGCTAAAGGTGATATTATGAGTCATATAGACAGAGTTGGTAGAAGATGGACATCTATAAGTGACCTTAAAGAAACTTCAAGATGGACAAAGTTTGGTAAAGTGGAGAAAGACCTTCAAAAGATGTTTGACCCTTTAGTTAAGAAATATCTCAAAAAAGGTGAGTTTCAAGACAATGCAACAATATGGCAACTATGGTCAATGGCAAAAAGAAAAGTTGATCCTAAGACCATGAGACTGATAATAAAAGATTATATAGATGGGATGGAAAAGGTCATCAAGAAAAACATTGATACATTTAGTTCAGCCATGTTGAGTTATGCAAAGAAAAGAGATACCGATTATTCATGGGATGAACAAGTAGTAAATAACTTTAAGGTTAAGACTGCTCATTTTTTTAAACTAAAACTACTAAGGGGTGAGAATTCTTTGACACCAGAACAACAAGAATTGATAGAGTTTGCGGAGTCTAAAGGGTGGAAAGTAAAAATGTGGGATGCACCTATAGAATTAGAAGCATACACAAGAGAAGTTGCTAAAAAAGAATTAGGAAAATGAAAAAGAAAATCTCTGAAAGAATGATGACTTCAAAACAACAAGTCACACAGATGAATCACTATTGGAAAGATCTTGATCATAGAGCTTCTGATGACATGAAAAAGAAAAACATGGATAATAGATTTGGTATTAAAAATATCAAAGTGGATAAGTATGGAAATATTGTATCATTTGACAAGTACAAACGTGGACAATTTGAAGATGTTATAATTGATGAAGCACTTATCGCAGAAGCTGGTAATATATGTAGTGTAGATAGGGGAGATTTAAAATCTAAAACTATGCAAACAGCTTGGGATAAGAAATGTGGTACTGGAACACCTAAAAAGAAAAGTATTTTCGGAAAAATTGGTCGAGATTTAAATTTATATAATCAATCAGAAGAAAAAAAGATTAGTAGTTTTGGTCAATTTTTAGAAGCAAAACAAAAAACAGTTGTATTTTCATTTGGTAGGTTCAATCCACCAACAACTGGTCATCAAAAGTTACTACAAAAGATTATTCAGACTGCTAAACAAATGGGTGGTCAGCCTAAGTTATATGTAAGTTATTCTCAAGACTTAAAGAAGAATCCTCTTACTGCAAAACAAAAAATTGCATATATCAAGAAAATGTTTCCAAAAGAAGCTGGTTTATTGGAACTAAAGGATAATATTAATATAAAAAATCCAATAGATGTCGCAACTGAATTAAACGGAAAATATGACAAGTTAGTTATGGTGGTCGGTAGTGATCGTGTTAGAGACTTTAAAGCATTGTTAAATAAATATAATGGTGTAGAGTCAAGACATGGATTATATAAATATCAAGATATACAAATAGTTAGTGCAGGAGAAAGAGATCCAGATGCAGAAGGAGTTGCAGGAATGTCTGCTTCTAAGATGAGAGCTGCGGCCGCATCGGGTGATTACGAATCATTCTCTTTAGGATTACCAAGTACGTTCAAACAGGGGGAAAAATTATTTAAAGATATTCGCCTTGGAATGAATGTTAAAGAACAACTGAAACCCTTCAAACCTATTGTTGAAATGAGCAATATGGAATTGGTAAGGGAACAATATTTCCAGAACTTAATTTACAATATAGGAGATTGGGTTAAGGATACTAAGACAGAGATTATAGGTGAAGTTGTTAAACGTGGAACTAATTATCTTACTATTGTACAGGAAGATTTTACTTTACATAAAGTCTGGTTAGAAGATACTGAGTCGATGGAAGAACAACATAAGAAGTTGCCAAAGGCTATCAATTTTCTCAAGAATCGTAATCTTTGGGAAAAGGTACATAGGGAGAATAGAATAAGTGCAGGAGAAAAAGAAGATTCTCATAAAAAAGAATGGGGTACTAAGGAACTTACAAACAGATGTAAAAGAATTACGCCCGGCGAAACAGTAAAAGAATCAGTAGATGGTCTTAAACAATTTGCATCAAAATTTAAAATTCCAATGAATGTTGCAAAAGTAATTTATACAAAATTGATTCATGCAGGAATAAACCCATTAAAGATTCAACAGTATAGTACATTATTATCAACTTATATTAATCTTATGGATGAAAAATTACCAGAAGTTGCACCGCCTGGAGGAGAGAAACAAATATTAAAACTTAAAAAGAAATTCGGCAAAGATAGTGACATACCATATAAAATAGCCTGGTCACAACACAATAAAGAGAAAGGATAATATGATTACAGAAGCATCTACAAAAGCAAATAAATTATGGGTTATGCACACAGCAAAACAAATAGGTAAAGAAAAAGATGATGAGGAACGTGAGAGACAAGTAAAAGACCTAGAGAAGAAAGCAAAGAAGATGGGTTTAGATAGAGCTTATGTTGAAAAGATCTTAGATAAACAAGGAGCCTATGGTGAAGAATATAAAATGAAAAAGACTATGGAAGAGGCTGAAAATATGCACAATTATATTAATACCCTATCTCTTGATAGGAGTGTAAACCTTTGGGCAGAGGCATCAAAAAAAGATGAAGATCTTGATCCAGTTAAAGGTAGTAAGACTCTTACTAAGAAAACACAAGATAAAGTTACGATTAATCCTATGGAAAAAGAAGCATTAAGAAAAGGATGAAAAAGACATTAATACATTTTTTATATGAACAGGGTATTGAGGAACGATTACCTCATGTATATCTAGATATGGATGGTGTATTGGTGAATTTGGAAAAGGGTGCTTATGATGTACATGGAGTAAAATTAGGAGATGTACCCAAGCCTGAGAGGTGGGAAAAGATAAGAGATACTAAAGATTTTTGGAAAGATTTGGAATGGATGACAGGTGCAAAATCTCTTTGGAAGTTCTTAAAACCATATGAACCTAGCATCATGTCAGCATATGCTACACACGAACCAAATTCTGCAAAGGGTAAAGAAGATTGGTTAGTTAAAAACGTAGGAAAATTACCAAGAAATAGAATAAATCTGGTCAAAAGAGCAGATAAACAAAGATTTGCAATAGATGGTAGAACAAAACAACCGAATGTACTTGTAGATGACCATTCTAAGAATATTAGTGAATGGGAAGCGAAGGGTGGTATTGGGATACACCATACTAGTGTAAATAGAACGATAGCAAAACTTAAAAAGTTAGGTTTTGCATAAATAATAATAATAACTAACAACAAGGAGAAATTATGTCCTCATGGGGAGCAGTTGAGGGGTCAGAATCACTACCAAAGTTTTTGACTACAGCTCAGCAAAAAGATGTCTTTGCCAATCAAAGTGGTTGGGTTGTGGAAGCTGGTTCCGCAATGACAGGAAATGGTAATACTAGCGCAGATCCAGAAATTTTAGTAGCAATCGGTGGACTCGCTGGTGCTTCTGGAACAACTGGTCTTGGTGAAGCTACAATCAATACAGTTGATTGGAATATCACTACATTCGATAAATCTGCTGGTGGCACATTAAGTGTAACAGTCAGGTACAACGAAACAGTTACGGTTGCAGTCAGTAATCCAACTATTATCGTTACTAATGATCAACGTGCAAACCACACCCTTACATACGCATCGGGTACTGGTACACACGAATTGACATTTACTCTTGCAATTGCTGGAGGTAACTCCGCAACTGATGCAGATGATGTATTGTCAATTGCCGCACAAAGTATTGTGTTGGCAAGTAGTTCGACAATTAAAGATACAAGCGACACACCAGCAAACGCAGAGCTCGCAATTAGTTCAGCTCAGGGTACTGCTTGTGGTACAATTACTGTCGTAGCATAATATATATTAAGCTATTGGTCTAGAATCCCTAGAGTAGCATCCCCCCTATTAAATTAGGGGGTTCACATTAAATTTAAAAGGAGAAAATATGGCTGACAAGAAAATAACAGCTTTAACCGCACTAACAGCAACAGGAAAAGATTCTGCCGCTGATTTATTGCATATTATTGATTTTAGCGCATCGCCCGTAAATAAGAAGATTTCGGTTGCGAATTTGTTTAGTAATG
>ENA-UZXC01004582-UZXC01004582.1-metagenome-genome-assembly--contig:-Day-2-25m-contig-4582_pt1 | contig 12504 bp, 11 predicted proteins | sample MGYA00260340_ERZ794900 | MGnify/ENA metagenome assembly ERZ794900 | reverse complement strand
AAATTTATTCCAAAACTTGCAGATGGTGATAAACCAAGCCAAGGTGAAATTAACTCTCAAAGATTATATACAGAACCGCAAGGTCTTAACATTGATGGGGAATTACCAGCTGTTCCAAAAGATTCATTTAAAAAAGGAGTTTACTACTAATGGCTAAACATAAAACACATTACGAAGATTGCGATGTACTAGTTGTTGGTGGTGGTATGGCTGGAACTGGTGCTACTTTTGAAGCTAGACATTGGGGAAGAGACATGAAAATTATTTGTGTTGAAAAAGCTAATATTGATAGAAGTGGTGCTGTTGCCCAAGGTCTTTATGCGATTAACTGTTATATGGGAATGCAGTGGGGTGAAAACCAACCTGAAGACCATGTAAGATATGCAAGAAACGATCTAATGGGAATGGTTAGAGAAGATTTAGGTTATGATATGGCTCGTCACGTAGACTCAACAGTCCATATGTTTGATGAATGGGGTCTTCCAATGATGAAAAATGAAGAGACTGGCAGATACCTTAGAGAAGGTAAGTGGCAAATTATGATTCATGGTGAAAGTTACAAGCCTATCGTTGCAGAAGCTGCAAAAAAATCTGCAGACAAAATTTACAACAGAATTATGATCACTCATCTACTTATGGATGAGACTCAAGAAAACAGAGTAGGTGGCGCTGTTGGATTTAATATGAGAACAGGTGACTTTCATGTGTTCAGAGCAAAAACTGTAATAGTTGCAGCAGGAGGTGCTTCTCACATATTTAAACCAAGAGCAGTTGGTGAAGGAATGGGTAGAACTTGGTATGCTCCTTGGAGTAATGGTTCAGCTTATGCCTTACCTATTGCTGCTGGTGCTAAAATGACACAAATGGAAAACAGAATTGTGTTGTGTAGATTTAAAGATGGATATGGACCAGTTGGTGCATATTTCTTGCATTTAAAAACTTACACCCAAAATGCTAATGGTGAAAACTATGAGAAAAAATGGTATGACCAAACAAAAGAACTAGTTGGTGAATACATTGATCATCATCCTACTCCAACTTGTTTAAGAAACCATGCTTTTATTCAAGAAACTATGGCTGGTGGTGGACCAATTCACATGGTTACAACTGAGGCTTTTCAAGATCCTCATTTAGAAACTGTTGGTTGGGAAAACTTTTTAGGTATGACTGTTGGTCAAGCAGTTGTTTGGGCATCTCAAAATATCGATCCAAAATACACAAATCCAGAATTAACAACATCTGAGCCATACGTAATGGGTTCTCATGCTACATGTTCTGGAGCTTGGGTAAGTGGACCAGAAGATTTGTCTCCACCAGAATATTTCTGGGGTTACAATAGAATGCTTACAATTGATGGATTGTTTGGTGCAGGTGACACAGTAGGTGGAAGTGCCCATAAATTTTCATCAGGATCCTTTACTGAAGGTAGATTGGCTGCAAAAGCAGCTGTTAAATATATCGAAGATAAAAAAGCCGAAGGTTTGAAAGTATCTGATAAACAGTGCGAAGATTTCAAAGAAAAGGTCTATAAACCGCTTGAAACATATACTGTTGCACAAAATGAAATTACTGGAGGAACAGTTTCTCCAAGTTATATTTCACCAATCCAAGGTTTACAACGTCTACAAAGAATTATGGACGAATATGTTGGTGGAATAGCAACAAACTATATGACTAATGCTAATATGCTTAAAAGAGGTTTGGAGCTTTTAGCTTGGTTAGAAGAAGATTTAGAAAATGTTGGAGCAGAAGATTATCACCAGCTTATGAGAGCTTGGGAGCTTAAACATAGAGCTTTAACTTCTCAGTGTGTAACTGAACATACCATGTTTAGAGAAGAAACTAGATGGCCAGGCTACTATTATAGAGGTGATCACATGAAACTAGATGATGACAATTGGCATTGCTTAACAGTTTCAAGAAGAGATCCTAATACTGGTAAATTTAGTATGGAGAAAGTTCCTGTCTACCACATAGTGGATGAGAACGAGAAGAAAAAAGCTTCATAATAACTCTTTAAATAAGTATATGGATATTTTGTCAAAAACTGATGATGAGGTTTATGAATTAGCCAAACCTATTTGGGATAACTTAGTTAAATCATCAAATTTGAAAGATTATGGTGGATTTACAAAAGATTTTTCAACTCAAATGCTTTTTGGTGCGAATGAAGTTGAGCTTGGCAAGCAGTGGGCTAACAATAAAATAATCACAAACCTAAAAGAAACATTCGAGCCTTTTGGCTGCCTAAGAAGAGGCGTTAATATCACTATACTTATCAAACAAACTAATAAAGAAATTTCAGGAGAATTTCTTGGTCGTCTGGTTTTGGGTGAGGAAGATGGGGTAGTTAAAGTCTTTGGTGCTACCATTTACTAGAAAATAAAAATTGATTTTAAATCAAATATTTATTTGACAAATAACTTTACGGGTGTATTGACGGTTGTAATGCAACTTTCCAACGTAAAAATCTTAAACAAAATATTAAACTCTAAAGTCATTATTATTAAATCTGGCATATTTTTAAGCCTTGCTACTTACTGGGGTGTTATTTTAGTTGGAACTTTTATTACTTTTAATTAAGTTATTTTTTAATAAAATTTAAAATATTTATGGAAGTATTTTTACCAATTGCTCAAGTATTTGTTAATCCAATTGAAATACTTATTCTTAGCGCAATAGTTGGAGTTCTTTCAGGCCTCTTTGGTGTTGGTGGTGGATTTTTAATGACACCATTTTTAATTTTTTTAGGGGTTCCCCCAGCTTATGCGGTTGCAAATGAAGCTAATAATATTCTTGCAACATCAGTATCTGGATCAACAACACATTATTTAAAAAATACTTTAGATTATAAATTAGGTTTGATGATTGTAATTGGTGGTGCTATTGGAACGTCACTTGGTATTTATACTTTTACTTATTTTAAAGGAATTGGAAAAATAGATACAGTTATTTCTCTGGCATACATGTATATTTTAGCAATTATTGGAACCTTGATGTTAGTGGAAAGTCTAGGTGAGATTGATAAAGCAAAAAGAAATCTTTTAGTCAAAAAAAAATTACACGTTCATTATTGGATACATGGTCTTCCTTTTAGAATGAGATTTCCAAAATCAAAATTATACGAAAGTGCATTTACTCCTATTATAATTGGTTTACTTGTAGGTTTTATAGCTGCTATCATGGGTATAGGTGGTGCTTTTATTTTGGTACCAGCAATGATTTACATTATTAAAATGCCAACTAAATTAGTTCCAGGCACTTCACTCTTTGTAACTATTTTTGTAAGTGTTATAGTTACTTTTCTTCATTCTTTTAATTATGGGTCTATAGATTTATTACTTGTTTTTATGTTAGTTGTTGGATCAATTGTAGGAGTTCAAATTGGTCAAAAACTTGGTGAAAAAATTGATAGCTCTGGACTAAAAGCATTACTTGCAATTTTATTATTAATAGTTGGTATAGCTATTGCTTACGACACTTTTTTTGCAGAGCAAGTTGCAGAAGAGATAGTTAAGATTCCAAATAATGATTTAAATTTCTTCTCATTATTTATTTTAGAATTTTCTAAAGATATGCCATTCTTTTATGGATTGTTTTCGATTATGTTTGCAATTTTTCTAGGAGTTGGTGCTGCTTTTATAAGACGATTTTTTTCAAATTTAAGAAAAAAATTACTATTAAAATCTTAAATTTATTAAATAAATTTAGTTAAAGTTTCAATATATATAAGACTTATAAATCCAACTGTTACAGCTGCAATTAAACCCACAACAAAAGGTTTATAGCCCATTGATTTTAATTCACCTAAATTAATTGAGATACCCACAGCAGCCATAGCCATTGTTAAAAATACTGTTGCTAAAGTTTTTAAATATCCAATTAAATTTATCCAAAGATCATAACTATTGTTATCGGGTGTAAAGAATTGATCTCCAATATTCCTAACAACAATCATTCCTATGAAACCAATTACAAAATATGGAAAAATACTCAAAATAGAGTAATTTTGACCTTTTAGTTCACCACGATTGTATAAAAAAGCAAACAAAGGTATCAGAATTACTAAAAAAGTATTTCTTATTAGTTTTGTTACCGTTGCAACATTTAATGTTTCAGGACTATTAAATTGTTGATCATAAATTAACCCAGCTGCAGCAACTTGAGATGTTTCATGAATTGATGTCCCTAAAAATAAACCAATTTTCAAAGCATCATTATCAAAATACCATTCAGCAAAATATGGATAAACAATCATTGCTATTACTCCAAACAACGTAATGTTTGCAATTGCATATGCTACTTCTGATTTTTTTGCATTAATTACTGGAGCAGTTGCTACAATTGCGGTTGCCCCACAAACGCTTGTACCTATAGCTATCAGGTAAGACATTTTTGATGAAATAGGTACTTTTTTAATCAATAATTTTACAAGTATTAATACACCAATAATACAACAAATAATCAAAGGTATAGCTATTGATCCAAATTTAATAAGCTCTTCAAAACTTAATCTTATACCTAAAAAAATAATTCCTAATTTTAAAATATATTGTTGAGTAAAATCTAACCCAATCATCATTCCTGGTCTTGGTGTAAATGCATTACCCATTAAAATACCAAGTAAAATTGCAATGAGAACTGTTGAGATTGGACTTTTAGGAGTTCCAAAAATTTCTATAGCTAATAAGTTATTTATTCCCTGTGAGAATAAACAAAACACTAAAGCTAAAACAATACCTGGTAAAATTGACTTTAAGTATTGAAAGTTAATAGGCACTAGAGATCTTACGCACTTCTGTAAAGTTTAGTCATCACAAATTCTTTGTGACCTAAAGCTTCTGCACAAGTCAATCTTCCGTTTGCTACCCTTAATGTTGTTTTTATTAGCTCATCTCCAGCTTGAGACATGTTCATTTCACGAGTTAATATTTTTGAAACATCACAATCAATATGTTCTCCCATACCTTTAACAGTTAATGGATTGGCAGTTAACTTAACAACTGGTTCAATAGGGTTACCAACAATATTACCTTGGCCTGTTGGGAATAAATGGATATTAAAACCTGCGGCTGCTTGAAGTGTAACACACTCTGCTGCTGCTGAAGAGGTATCCATAAAGTATAAACCTTTACCTTTAGTTGGTTCTTCTGCTGGCTCTAAAACATCTATAAATTTACAGTTTCCAATTTTTTGGAAGTTTCCAAAAGCTTTTTCTTCAATCGTAGTTAAACCACCAGCGATATTACCTGCTGTTGGTTGACTTTCTGAAAGATCATCTGTTGCTTCTTTTAAAATAAAATCATTGTAAGAATTCCAAGTTTTCATGAATTTATCTGAAGCTTCAGGAGTTGCACCTCTAGTCGCGCAAACTTGCTCGGCACCTGTTAATTCTGACGTTTCCCCAAAACATAAATGAACACCCATTGGTTCTAATTTGTCCATTAAATTACCAACTGTTGGGTTTGCTGCTAATCCAGATGTTGTATCAGATTCACCACATTTTACTGAAATCCAAAGATCGCTCATCGGACATTCTTCTCTTTGTTTTTCTGAAGCCCACATCACAAATTCTTGAGCTTTTTTAGAAGCTTTCATTGTTGTTCCAATGTCTCCAGTTCTTTCAATATGAAATCCTTCAACTGGTTTTCCAGTTTTAGCTATTCCATCAACAATTTTTTTAGTCCATTTTGGCTCAATACCAATAACGATTACAGCTGCAACATTTGGGTTACATCCTGTTCCAATCATAGTTCTAAAATGAAGTTCTAAGTCAGCTCCAAATTGAAGCCTTCCGTATGAATGAGGAAGAGCTATTGTTCCTTTAATATTGTTTGCTACAGCTTCAGCACAAGCGTTAGAAATATCATCAACAGGCAGTATGATTACATGATTTCTAGTTCCGGCTCTGCCGTTTTCTCTTTTATACCCTAAAAAACTTTTTGGAATTTCCATATTATTACCACTTCTTTGTTTTAACATTGTGAACATGAACATGCTCACCTTTTTTGATTGATTTAACCACTTTACCTATATCGTGACCATATTTAAGGATTGTGTCACCCTCATTAAGATCAACCATTGCAATTTTATGTCCTAAAGGAATTTCATCCATAGATTGAATATTTGTTGAACTATCATCTTCCATTATCCAGCAAGCACAATCTTGTTTTGGAGTGATTTTCTCAATAACAACTACTCCTACGTTGTCTTTTTTATCGTGAATTATAATGTCTGTAGCCATAATTTATTGTGTCGATTTGTTTGTTTGAAATTTGTAAAATCTTATATATTAATCGCAAAAATTAACAAANNAAAGTTTTACAAATGCACGGAATTGAACACGCATTTGGAATTATCGGTTCAGCTTTTATGCCAATTTCAGATATTTTTCCAGATGCAGGAATTACTTTCTGGGATGTTGCTCATGAAACTAATGGTGGATTAATAGCAGACGGGTACACAAGAGCTACGGGTAAAATGTCAATGGTAATTGCGCAAAATGGTCCAGGAATAACTGGATTGGTTACACCAATTAAAACTGCATATTGGAATCACACTCCACTTTTATTAGTTACACCACAAGCAGCAAATAAAACTATGGGACAAGGTGGTTTTCAAGAAGTTGAGCAAATGAATTTATTTAAAGATATGGTTTGTTATCAAGAAGAAGTTAGAGACCCTTCAAGAATGGCAGAAGTTTTAAATAGAGTAATTGAAAAAGCAATCAGAGGTTCAGCTCCAGCACAAATCAATGTACCTAGAGATTATTGGACGCAAGTAATAGATATTGATCTACCACCAATTGTTAGATTAGAAACACAAGGTGGTGGTGTTGATGCAATTAAAAAAGCTGCTGACTTATTATCTAATGCTAAATTTCCAGTAATTTTATCTGGCGCAGGTGTTGTGATTGGTGGTGCTATTGAAGATTGTAAAAAACTTGCTGAAAAATTAGATGCACCAGTTTGTTCTGGTTATCAACACAACGATAGTTTTCCAGGTAGTCATCCATTAGCTGCAGGTCCATTAGGATATAATGGCTCAAAGGCTGGAATGGAATTAATTCAAAAAGCTGATGTTGTGTTAGCATTAGGAACAAGACTTAATCCTTTTTCAACTTTACCAGGCTATGGAATGGATTACTGGCCAAAAGATGCAAGTATCATTCAAGTTGACATGAATTCAGATAGAATTGGTTTAACCAAAAAAGTTTCAGTTGGGATTTGTGGAGATGCAAAATTAGTCTCACAACAGATCTTGGCTCAACTTTCACCAACTGCAGGTGATACAGATAGACAAGCAAGAAAAGATATTATTCATCAAACTAAATCAGCTTGGTTACAAAAATTATCAAGTTTGGATCATGAAGATGATGACAAGGGTACAGTTTGGAATGAAGAAGCTAGAAAAAGAGATGCAGATAGAATGTCTCCTAGACAAGCTTGGAGAGCAATACAAGCTGGTATGCCTGATGATGTAATTATTTCAAGTGATATTGGAAATAATTGTGCAATTGGAAATGCTTACCCAACATTTGAAAAAGGAAGAAAATATTTAGCTCCAGGATTATTTGGCCCTTGTGGATATGGTTTTCCATCAATTTTAGGTGCCAAAATTGGATGCCCTGATACTCCGGTAATTGGTTTTGCTGGGGATGGTGCATTTGGTATTAGCATGAATGAAATGAGCTCATGTGCAAGAGAAGAGTGGCCTGCAATTGCAATGGTTATTTTTAGAAATTACCAGTGGGGTGCAGAAAAAAGAAATACAACTCTTTGGTTTGATGATAATTTTGTTGGAACAGAACTAGACCCAGAACTAAGTTATGCTAAAGTTGCTGATGCTTGTGGATTAAAAGGTGTAGCAGTTAGAACGATGGAAGAAACTACTGCAGCTATTAAACAATCTTGTGAAGATCAAAAGAAAGGAATTACAACGTTTATAGAAGTAATTCTCAACCAAGAGCTTGGTGAGCCATTTAGAAGAGATGCAATGAAAAAACCAGTTAAAGTAGCTGGTATCAATAAAGCTGACATGATTAAGCAACCATCTCTAAACTCTTAAGATCTTTAAAATTTATACCAATTATCGTAAAGTCACTTCATGGAAGTGACTAACGATAATGGTTGTAGTTGGTTAAAAGATTTACCTTCTCGAACAAATATTAAAACTCTCCAATCAAATGAAGATTGCGAGTGGTTAATTGTTGGCGCTGGTTATACTGGTTTGTCAGCTGCTAGAAAATTAGCACAATTATATTCAGATAAAAAAATTATATTAATTGATGCTCAATTAGCTGGGGAAGGTGCTAGCGGAAGAAATTCAGGATATTTAGTTGATACAACTCTTAATGATGGTTTCACATCAAATAAAGAATTAAATAATTATAAAAAGAAAGCTGACATCTATAAATTAGGCATAAATGTAGTTAAAAAATTTATTAATGAACATCAAGTAGAATGTGATTGGAATGAATGTGGAAAATATTTTGCATCATCAAGATTAGAAGATAAAAAAATTTTAACTAATTTTTCAGACACTCTCATTAAATTAGGTTTTGAACATAATTTATTATCTAAAGATGAATTATCAAAAAGATTAGGAACTGATTTTTATAACACTGCACTTCATACTAAAGGTGGGATTTTATTGCATCCAGGAAAATTAGTAAGAGCGATGATCGACATATTACCAAAAAATGTTTGTTTATATGAAAATTCACATTTATTAACTTGGAATAAAACTAAAGATATAATTTCTTGTGAATTTAAAAATGGTAAAATTAATACTAAAAAAATCATTTTTGCTACAAATGGTTTTTTGAAATCTTTAGGAATTAAATCAAACTATAATTTTCCTATTACTTTAACAGCTAGCATGACAAGAACTTTAACTGATGACGAATTTAAATCTATCGGTCAACCAAAGGAGTGGGGCGTATTACCTGTGAGACCAATGGGTGCAACTATCAGAATGACAAAAGATAGAAGAATCTTAATTAGAAATACAGCTGAAGTTAACAATCCATATAAAATGTCTAAGTCAGAATTAAATAAAAGGTCTGTTAATCAAAAAATGGGGATAAAAAAAAGATTTCCACAATTACCAGATGATATTATCAAATCATCATGGTCTGGTATTGTTTCAAGAACAAGGAATAGTTCTCAAATATTTGAAAAAATTGATCAAAATGTTTTTGCTGCAGGTTGTTATAATGGCTCTGGTATTGGTGTTGGTACTTTGTTTGGTGAACAAATTGCAATTAAAGCTAGCAATGAAAACAGTAAAGAAATTGAAATTATTGAGAAAAGAAATAAACCTACTTGGTTGCCACCACAACCATTTTTAAATTTAGGTGTTAAAACTCGTTTAATTTATGAGCGTTTGAGAGCCAGATCTGAAATTTAAAGAACAACTAAATCTAATTTTTGCTCACCCAATCTTTCGTTGCCATTTTCGGTGACTAAATAGGTTTCCCCTAAATTCATGGCTAAATTACTATCTGAATCCATCAATATCATGTGCATGAAGAATACATTGCCAGGAACAATCTTGTATGGATTACCAGTGTATAGCATTGGCCAGTCCATCCAGTTAGGTGAAAAAGTTGAACCTAATGAATATCCACAAGCATTCATTCTTGCTTTATTAAATCCCAAATTGTCAAAAGTTCTTGCATGAATATCAAAAACTTCTCCTGCAGTTTTTCCTGGAACTAAAGTTTTTACACAATTTGTTAATGCTTCAACACAAGCTTCATGCATTTTTATATGTTTGGGGTCAGCTTTTCCAATAGGAATAGTTCTAAACATTGCAGAGTGGTAATGTTTAAAAGTACCAGCCCATTCTAGACTTAGTTGATCTGTATTTGATAAATTTCTTTTTTCAGCCTGATATCTGCATAGTAGTGCGTTATCTCCTGAGCCAATGATATATTCATTAGCGGGATAATCACCGCCACCTTCAAGAACTGCTCTTTGCATTTCAGCTAAAATTTTTGCCTCACTTGCGCCAGCCTTTGTATATTTCCATGCTTCATCTAAAGCTCTATCTGCAAGTTCAGCAGCTTGTTTTACATAAACTAATTCTTCATTAGATTTTATAACTCTTAATTTTGTTATCAGTTCTGATTGATCTTCAACTGTACAATAATTATTCAAAGATTTATTTAATTTTAGAGCATTACGTCCAGTCATTCCGTAAGCTTCATATTCGACACCAATATTTTTATTTTTTAGATCAAGTTCCTCTAAAATTATTTTAAGATCATCTGTCGGATTAATTCCATCTTTATCAACCCAAATTCTTATATCTTGAATATTTGATGTATTTTGTGCCTGTCTTAAGTCAGGTGCACGAGTTAATAAAATTATATTTCCTTTTTGATCTAAGACTAAAGTTTGAAAAAAAACATATCCAAATGTATCGTATCCTGTCAGCCAATACATTGACTCTTGTCTAAACATTAAAAGAGCATCTAAATTTTGCTCTTTCATAGATTTTAAAACATCTTGTTTTCTTTTAGAAAATTCCTCTTTAGTAAAATGAAGTGTCATTATGATATTATTGCTTTTACAGATCCTAATTTATCAATTTTACCAGTATACAAACCTTTACCTAGTATAGGTACAACCCCAACAGTAGAACCAGTAAAAACGTAGAAATTTTTATTTAAATTAACTTTATCTTTTTTAACTTTTTTTAGGATAAATCTTAAAGAATTGAGTGGATTTATATAAACAGAATTAGTGTTTCCGGTTACACTTTGTTTAATTTTTTTATTTGAAATATTTGTTTTTAAGTTTCCTATATCAATTTTTTTATATTTTTTTTTTTTACCAATTAAAAATTTTACATTTGCACCAAAGTCACTACTCAAATCACCAAAAGACTTAATACCTTTCTTTTTTTGTCTATAACCAACGACTTCTATGCAGGGAGCCATATGAGATATAAATTTTGATACATTTTTATTTGTAATAGTCGCTTTTGTTGAAAAAAAAGATTTCTTAATTAAATAACAAACTTCAAGTTCAATTCCAAAAGTTGATTTATTTATTTTTACACGTTGTCCACTCTTTAAAAAATTTCTTTTGAAAATAGATGCATAAAAAGGTTCTTTTTCTTTTAACTTTTTTAAAAGAGGAATTCCTGTACCTCCAGCTTTATATCCAATTATTGGTTCTTTAATTTTATCCTCACATAATTTTCTAAATTTATCTGCTTCGGCTAATTTCTTAGTAAATTTTACTGGTAAGGCTGAAATTATTTTACCTTTAAGAAAAGCATCCACAAGTTTATCTGAGAGCTTATCTTTTAAAGTTTTTTTCATTAAGATTTTTTATTTTAATACTGACATTGGATCAAGTCTAGTTTGAAACCAGTTTACTCTAAAATCTAAATGCGGTCCTGTAGATCTTCCAGTTGAGCCAACAGTTCCAATTATATCTCCTTGATTTATTTGCTCACCTACAGAAACTAAAACATTTTCTAAATGAGAATATATTGTTGAGATACCATGACCGTGATCCATTATGATTGTGCCACCTGTGTAATACAAATCATCCTCAGCCATTGTTACTACTCCAGCTCCAGAAGATTTAATCATAGTTCCTTGTTTTGCAGCTATATCAATACCGTAATGGGGCCATCTAGGTTTACCATTTAATATTCTTTGACTTCCGTAAACACCACTAATAATTCCTTTAACTGGCATGACAAATTTTTCTTTAAAGAAAAGTAAATTAGAATTAATTGCTCTCGCTTCACCAATAGCATTATTTTCTTTTTTAATTCTTTTATAAACTGACTCTGGAGGAGTTACCTTGTTTTCTGCAAGTCCGTCAATTCTTTGAATATTATATTTTCTTTTTAAAACTTTTTTTGTAATTTTGGATATTTTTCCATCTAAAGTTTTCGTAAAAGTTAAATCAAACTTTCTATCTCTATCAATTCCAAAAACAAAGAAGCCATCTCTGGATACTTTTACTTCTTTTTTATTAACTTTAATTTTAGCTTTAGGATCAGTTTTACCTAAAATAAAATGTCCTTGAGTGAATTGTCCCTGAAATTCTATGGCGTTAACTTGAGAGGCTGTAAAGATTAAAAATACTAAAAAAAATCTATAAATTATTGAGCTGTCCATCCGCCATCTATTACTATTGATGTTCCTGTGATCATTGAAGAAGCTGATGAAGCTAAGAAGCAAACTGATGTTGCGATATCACTCTCTGTTGCAGCTTTCCCTAATGGAATATTGCCTAAAGCTAATTTTTTAAATTTTTTATTTTTGAAAAAGTTCTTAACCATTGGTGTTTCAACAAAAGTAGGTGCTACAGTGTTAACTCTAATATTATTTTTCGCCAATTCAACACCCATACCTTTAGTTAATCCTTCAATACCAAATTTAGTCATATTGTAGACATTTCTCCCACTCATGCCAACATGGCCAAGTTGTGAAGACATGTTGATTATTGAACCAGGTCTATTTTTATTTTTTAA
>ENA-UZXC01005343-UZXC01005343.1-metagenome-genome-assembly--contig:-Day-2-25m-contig-5343_pt1 | contig 12563 bp, 10 predicted proteins | sample MGYA00260340_ERZ794900 | MGnify/ENA metagenome assembly ERZ794900 | reverse complement strand
TAATTTCTACTAAAGATATATTTCAACAAGTACTAAATTTAGGTTATTCGGTAAAACAATCAGAAAAGTTTATCCAAGAACTTACTTGGAGAGATTATTGGCAACAGATTTGGATAGCAAAGGAAAAAGAAATTAATTTCGATTTAAAAAACAAACAGTTAAAAGTTTCCAATACTGCAATCTCAAAGTCTATCGTAGAAGCCAATACCGGTATAAAAGCGATAGACACTGCTATTGTTAATTTTTATAACAATGGTTACTTACACAATCATCTACGAATGTATATCGCTTCATTAGCATGTAATGTAGCTCAAAGTCATTGGAGTTTTCCTGCAAAGTGGATGTATTATCATCTTTTAGATGCTGACTGGGCAAGTAACGCTTTGAGTTGGCAATGGGTAGCCGGAACTAACTCCAATAAAAAATATATTGCAAATCAAGACAACATTAATAGGTATTGTCACACAAAACAAAGCAATACCTTTTTAGATATCTCTTATGATGATTTTGATACTTTACAAATACCAAAAGAACTCTTAGAGACTAATTTCTATTTACTCAAAACACCTTTACCTGAGAAAGAATTCATCAAAATTGATGAGAAAAAACCTACTTATATTTATAATTTTTACAATTTAGACCCTCTTTGGGATCAAGAAATTTGTGCCAACAGAATACTATTGCTTGAGCCCTCACATTTTAATGAGTATCCAATATCTCTCAACAGCATGAATTTTATGTTAGAATTTAGCAAAAATAATATTGATAACATTCAGCTATATGTCGGTGAGTTTAATGATTTTATTTTAGATCACGCTCCAATTGAAGTCAATTATAAGGAACATCCGCTCAACTCACATTATTCTGGAATTAAAGTACCAAGAGATTTTATTTTTGACGTTAAAGGATACTATCCAAGTTTTTTCTCGTATTGGAAAAAATGTAAAAAAGAATTAATCTATTGATAAAAAAAGAAATAAATATTGTTTGGTTAAAGCGTGACCTTCGCTCTCAAGATCATGAACCTTTATTTCGTGCCGAAAAATCGGGCCAGTCTTACCTTATCATTTATATATATGAGCCAAGCTTGATCAATCATTTTGATACAAGCGATAGACATTTGCAATTTACTTACCATTCGATTCAAGTACTCGATATGGAGCTATTAAAATACAATCGTAGTGTAGATGTATTTTATGGAGAGGCTTTAGATGTATTTCTTTTTTTTAATCAATATTATACGATTAAAAATATCTTTAGTTATCGTGAAAGTGGTATAGCAAAAACATGGCTTCGAGATCAACGTGTTGAATCATTTTCTAAAAAAAATGATATTGTGTGGTCTCAGTCACAAAGAGATGGTATTCTTAGGGGAATAAAAAATAGAGTAGATTGGAACAAGAAATGGTTTGCAACTATGAACGAACCTCAGATTTTAAATACGTACTCTTGTGCAAAACTTAAAAAAATTACTCATCCCTTTTTGTTACCTCAAGAATTTGAAAAAACACTTAAAAAATATCCAAAACAATTTCAACCTGCAGGAGCTCGTAATGCTTGGAAATATTTAAACACTTTTACTCAACTTAGAGGTTTTAATTATCATAAACATATATCGAAACCTAATGAGAGTAGATCGAGTTGCAGTAGGCTATCTCCTTTTTTAGCTTGGGGAAATTTGAGTATCAAACAAGTCTTTCAATTTGTTGGTAAACATCCAAATCGACAAAACAATAAAAGAGCTTTTAATGGAATGTTAACTCGATTAAAGTGGCATTGTCATTTTATACAAAAATTTGAGGTAGAATGTACCTACGAGACTCATTGTATTAATAAAGGCTATGAGTTTTTACCTCATGAAAAAAATCAACACTATATAGAAGCATGGAAATTTGGTAAAACTGGGTACCCTCTTATTGATGCTTGTATGCGTGCACTTATTCAAACGGGTTGGATAAATTTTAGAATGCGTGCAATGTTAGTTTCATTTTTTACAATGAATTTAGACCAAGATTGGCGTGATGGTGTTTATCATCTTGCAAACCTTTTTTTAGATTACGAGCCAGGAATTCATTATCCTCAATTTCAGATGCAAGCCGCAACAACCGGAATTAATACTATTCGTTTATACAACCCAGTTAAAAATTCATATGAACATGACCCAAAAGGTTTATTTATAAAAAAATGGGTTCCTGAATTAGCCGAAATTCCTATTTCGCACATCCATGAGCCATGGAATATGACAGCGATGGAACAACTATTTTATGATGTTGTTATTGGTAATCATTATCCTAAGCCTATTGTAGATTTAAAAGAAAGTGCCAAAACTGCACGTTCGAAAATATGGAATCATAAAAAACACCCAATAGTATTAAAAGAGAAGAAACGTATAATTAAAACACATGTAAATAATCGTTAATATGAGATATACTAATAAACAAATACAAGAATTAGATCGTGTGTCGAGATTAAAAATCATCAATTCAATTACTGGAATTAAGCCGGCAAATTTAGTTGGTACTATAGACGATGAAGGCAAAACAAATTTGGCTATTTTTAGTTCTGTTGTGCACTTAGGTAGTAATCCTCCACTATTGGGATTTATATCAAGACCCAGAAGATTAAAGTTTGGACATACATATACCAATATCCAAAAGACTGGACAGTATACCATAAATCATATTCATCCTGAATTTATAAAAAAGGCACATTATACCTCTGCTAAATTTGATTCCGAAGTATCAGAATTTGAGCGTTGCAAATTAACTGAGGAGTATCAAGCAAATTTTAAAGCTCCCTTTGTCAAAGAAAGTAATTTAAAAATAGGAATGTGTTTTAAAGAATCCTTAGATATAAAAAACAATGGTACCATCATGATCATTGGTGAAGTAGAACAACTAATCATCCCAGAAAATGCTATTGTCAATAACGACATTGATTTAGAGCTTACAAACAGTGTAGGAATTTCAGGACTGAACAGTTACTATACCTTAAAAAAAATTGAAACGCATCCATATGCACGAGTCGAACAAGTGCCAAAATTTTAAAAATGAATAAAAAAAATCTTCCTCAGAAAATTTGTCCAGTATGTGATCGTCCTTTTAGTTGGCGAAAAAAATGGAAAAAAGACTGGGGAGAAGTAAAATATTGTAGCGAACGCTGCAGAAAAAACAAATGAAAAGTTTAAACGTAATATTTCCACATCAATTATTTCAAAATTCTCCAATTTTTGAAAATAAAGAGCCTATTTATTTAGTTGAAGAATATTTATTTTTCAAACACTACAAGTTTCATAAACAAAAAATTGCTTTTCACAGGGCAACTATGAAATGGTATGCAGATTATGTAACAAAAGAAAAAAAAATAGCCGTAAGGTATATTGAATCCACTGAAAAAATAGCAGATATTCGTTTTCTTATTCCAGAATTAAAACTTAGAGGATATACCCATATCAACTATATTGACCCCACAGATAATTGGTTGCAAAAGCGATTAAACAAAGGCTTGAAAGAAGAGGGATTTACTTACAAACAATATACTTCTCCTTTATTTTTAAATTCAAAAGACGATCTGACTTCTTTTTTTAAGTTGGACAAAAAAAAGTACAATCAGACCTCTTTTTATATTGAGCAAAGAAAAAACAATCGAATTCTTCTCGAAGCAGATGGAAAACCCGTAGGAGGTTCTTGGACTTATGATACACAGAACAGAAAAAAATATCCAAAAACAAAAACACCACCTCCAATTATTTTTCCTGATACCGACCCTTTTTATGAAGAGGCTAAAACCTATGTTGCTAAAAATTTCTCAAACCATTTTGGAAACCTTACTGATACGCCACTTTACCCAATTAATTTTGATTTGACTAATAAGTGGCTTCATCAATTTTTTGAGTACCGATTTATGGATTTTGGTATCTATGAAGATGCCATTGTAGCCGAAAACTCCATATTAAATCATAGTGTTTTAACTCCCATGTTAAATGTTGGTTTAATTAGTCCTAAAAAGATCATTGAAGAATGCCTTTCATTCGCAGAGCAAAACGATATTCCCATTAATTCAACAGAAGGGTTTGTTCGACAGATTATTGGATGGCGAGAATTTGTTAGAGGTATTTACGAAGCTCGTGGAGTTGATGCACGAACTACTAATTTTTGGAACTTTAAAAAGAAGATACCGCAATCATTTTATGATGGCACCACAGGTATTCCTCCTATAGACCTTACCATTAAAAAGTTATTAGAAACAGGCTATTGCCATCATATTGAACGTTTGATGGTAGTAGGTAACTTCATGTTATTATGTGAGTTTGATCCAGATGAGGTTTATCGTTGGTTTATGGAATTATCTATTGACAGCTATGATTGGGTCATGGTAACCAATGTATACAGTATGAGTCAATTTGCTGATGGAGGATTGTTAGCTTCAAAACCTTATATAAGCGGTAGTAATTATTTAATGAAAATGAGTAATTATAAAAAAGGAGAGTGGCAATCTGTTTGGGACGGCTTATTTTGGCGTTTTATGAATGTCCATCGAGATTTCTTTTTATCAAATCCTCGTTTAGGAATGCTGGTAAGAATGTTCGATAAAATGCCTCAAGAAAAACAACATCAGCATCTCTCAAATGGAGAGTTATTTCTAGAAAACTTAAAAAACTAATAATGCTTTTTAATACGACCTACAAAAATAAAGACTACTCAAAAGAAAGTGCCCTTTCAGTCGGGCCTCCTTTTTCATTTTTAAAAAAAATTAAAATGCGAGGTGTTGGTTCGAGTCGATTAATTATAGAAGAATTAAGTACACAATTAAAACCCGAAAATCTTCACCCCAATTCAATCAGTTATGCCAATATTGAGTTACGAGATAAAGGAATCATTATTCATTTTGGTAATAAATTAGACCGTTATTCATGGATTGTGCCATACTACCGTCTTGTCACTTATAGTAACAAAAGATTTAGCATACATTCAAATGGTCATTTTATAAAGTTTAAGAAAAATAGAAATTATCGAAATAATAAAAAATTTTTAGCCAAGATGATAGATATGAAAATAAATCATCTAGAATTAGATTATTATGATGTTTAAAACCCTGAATGTTACCATTACATTTGTGAATCGATAAAAGAGATAGTTTCTTTTTCTAATGCAATAGTTTTTTCATAAATAGTGGCAGCTTTATTTAAAATATCTGCTGCGAAATCTCTGTCTTTAATGTCTTTAGCGTTAATTCGTACATTAAAGTAGGCTCCAATTACAGCCGCTCTGGCACAAAGTACTCCAACCCCTGCATCGGATAGTGAATTTTTTAAACCATCCTTTAGCATGGCTTGCATAATCTCCATCGATTGAAAGGAGGTCTCCATCACTTTAAATGGAATTTCGGTTGCATATTTGGTAGCATTTTCTATGGAATCTAACCTTATTTTTTTTTCTAAATCAGTATCCTTAGGCATTCTAAAACCATCGATAATTTTATTAAAAGCATTGGTGTCTTCATCAACTAAAAATAAAAGCTGTTCTTTATATTCCTGACCTTTTATAGCCCAATCTGAGAAAAATTCCCATCGTTCATCCCATCCAGCCTTATGGGCAGACAAATTAGCTACCATGGTTCCTAGAGAAACACCAAGAGCTCCAACATAGGCCGAAATAGAACCGCCTCCAGGAGCCATTGACTCTCCAGCAGTTTCGTCTGCAAAATCATTTAATTTAAAATCAATTAATTTTTTTTCATTATTTTCTAACATATATTCGATGATCTTTTCCTCTGGATGAAAAGGTTTTAAGTCATCTAGCCCTAATGATTTAACAGCAATTTTTATTTTTTCTCTTTCTGAAATTCCTAGAGATCGTTTTTGTTTTATTAAATAATAATCGGCTGCATCCAACATTGCTTGTAGTGGGATTAATCCAATTATCTCAGAACCTGTTACTCTAATCCCTCTTTTCAATGCTGCTTTACAACTTTCATCAAAAGCTTCATGCATGGAAGTAATCGTTATATTGGTTAGGTTGTAAGATATTTGAGCAATTCCGTATTCATCAATAAACCAACCGATTCCTTTCACGGCTTTAAGTTTTCCAGGTACTCGTTCGGGTTCTCCGTTGGCGTCTAATATTTTTTTACCAGTAATCGGATTTCCATCTCTTTTAATTCTACCTGCTTCTCGAATATCAAAAGCTATTGCGTTTGCTCTTCGAGTTGAAGTGGTATTTAAATTTACATTATAAGCAATTAAAAAGTCACGAGCAGATATTGCGATGGCACCTGTTTTTGCTACCTCGTTGCTGTATTGAGTTGAACCAAAATCAGGTTTCCAATCGGGATCTGATAATTTAGCAGATAGCCCTTCGTATTCGCCACTTCTACAATTTGCAAGATTTTTTCTTTTCTCTTCTCTAGCAGCATTTTCATAAAAATAACCAGGAATTCCTAATTCATTTCCAACTCGTTCTCCTAATTGGTGTGCATATCGAGCGGTTTCTTCTAAACTAATTCCAGAAATAGGAACAAGCGGACAAACATCCGTAGCACCAAAACGTGGGTGTTCTCCAGTATGTTTGCTCATGTCGATAAGCTCTGCTGCTTTCTTAATCAATCGAAAAGCTGCCTCAATAACTAACTGAGGTTCTCCTACAAAGGTGATAACGGTCCGGTTAGTTGCCTTTCCAGGATCAACATCTAAAAGTGTCACCCCTTCGACTGTTTCAACGATTTTCGATACGATTTCTATAATTTTTGAATCACGACCTTCACTAATATTTGGAACACATTCTATGAGTTGTTTTTGCATTTGTTATTTATTAAATACTAATCTTAAATAATTAATTTTATTGGTTTATAAATTTAAAGAATCAACTGACCATTAATGATCACTTGCTGAATTAAGTTACTTCCAAAAGCATATGGTAAATAGCTATAGGATGGAATTTCTTTGGTAATAATTACGCTAGCATTTTTTCCCTTACTGATACTGCCATGACTGCCACTAAGCCCCATTGCATAAGCTCCGTTGATTGTAGCAGCATTTATCGCTTCTTCTGGTGTTAATCTCATTTTTATACACGCGGTGGCCACTACAAAATTCATATTACCGCTAGGAGTGGAGCCTGGATTGTAGTCTGTAGCAAGCGCTAAAGGCAACCCAGCATCAATAATTTTCCTTGCAGGAGTGTAAGGGATACCTAAAAAATAGGAGCAGGAAGGTAAAGCTACTGGCATAGTTAAAGATCCTTTTAAAGCTAAAATATCATCATCGGTTAAAACCTCTAAATGATCTACACTAAGTGCCTGGTGTTTTACACCTATTGCGATACCTCCAATTGCATTGAATTGATTGACATGTATTTTTGGTATTAAATTATATTTTTTAGCCTCTATTAATAATTGGTGCGTATCGGCTACAGAAAAATAACCTTTTTCACAAAAAACATCTACATACGTAGCTAGCTTTTCCTCTGCCACTCTGGGCAACATATCATTACAAATGTGATCTAAGTATCCTTGTTTATTGTTCTTAAATTCTGGAGGTACTGCATGCGCCCCTAAAAAAGTAGTTTTCACTTTAATAGGATGTTTTTCTCCTAGTTGTTTGGCGACTTTAAGCATTTTTAGCTCTGCATCGAGGGTAAGACCATAGCCTGATTTTATTTCGATAGCACCAGTACCTAAATTCATTATTTGATTTAAACGATTTTCAGATTGAGTGAATAAGTCTTGTTCAGAGGTCGCTTGAAGTTTTTTTGCACTATGAATTATTCCCCCACCATTGGCTGCTATTTCCTGATATGAAAGACCATTTATTCGATCTACAAATTCTTGTTCTCTATTACCGGCATATACAAGATGACTATGAGAATCACACCAAGTTGGTAAAACGATGCTTCCGCTACAATTAATAATTTTGTCAGCGTCTAAATTGGGTATAGAATCCATTGTACCATAATCATGGATTTTATTATTGACTAAGTAAAGCCACGCATTCTTTATAGTTGGCAGTGTTTTCATTTGAGTACCACATAGTCTATCGACAGGATTGTCACGGACTTGAAGCAACTCTTTGATATGGGTGAGTAAAATTTTCATCGCATAAAGATAGCAAACCTCTCAAGTATTTAATAAATTTAACGACTTAAAATCTGTAAAATGAAAAATAAAAGCATGGGTATTAATACCATTTGTACTCACATAGGCGAAGTGAAAGATGAACAGTACAAAGGAGCAATTTCTCCTCTTTTTATGTCGAATTCCTATGCGTATGAAAATGTTGAAGTATCAAGATATCCAAGATATTTTAATACACCAAACCAAGAAGCATTGTGTAAAAAAATTGCTGCTTTAGAAAAAACAGAAGCTGGACTCATTTTAAGTAGTGGAATGGCTGCGGTTAGTACAGCACTTTTAGCCTATTTAAAGAAAGGAGATCATGTGGTGGTTCAACAAACTATTTATGGGGGCACTTATAATTTTATTGTGGAAGAATTTCCTAAATATGGAATTGAATACGACTTTACCGATGGTTTTTTAGAGGAGGATTTTAAATCAAAAATAAAAAAAAATACACGAGTAATTTATGTGGAAACTCCATCTAATCCATTGATGAAAATTACAGATTTAACGATGATTTCCAGATTAGCAAAAGATAATGATTTAATAAGTCTAATTGATAACACATTTGCTTCTCCCATCAATCAAACTCCAGTAGATTTTGGAATTGATGTAGTAATTCACAGTGCTACCAAATATTTAGGAGGTCACAGTGATATTTGTGCAGGTGCTATCGCTTCATCGCAAGCACATATTGATCAAATTTGGAATTTAGCAAAAAACTTAGGAGGAAGTTTGAGTGAATATGCAGTATGGCTACTGGAGCGAAGTATGAAAACTTTGGCATTACGAGTAAGGGCACAAAATAATAATGCTAAAATAATTGCTGAATGGTTGACAGAAAATCCATTGGTAAGTCAAGTTTTTTATCCTGGTTTAAAATCGCATCCCAATCATAACATCGCAAAAAAACAAATGAACGGCTATACTGGAATGCTATCGTTTGAATTGGAAAAATCAATAAATGGAAAAACCTTTTTAAATTCTTTACAACTTATAAAACCTTCCATGAGCCTTGCAGGAGTGGAGTCTACTATATTAGCGCCATCAAAAGCCTCGCATGCATTATTAGGAGAAGAAGAACGCAAAAAGCAAGGAATAAGCGAGGGTTTATTAAGACTTTCAGTAGGAATAGAAGATTCCAATGATTTAATTCTAGATTTAAAACAAGCTTTTACTAAAAGTAACTAAATAAAATAAATAATGAAAATAGATATACTAGCTATCGGTGCACATCCAGACGATATTGAATTAGGAGCAGGAGCAACCCTGGCAAAAGAAATTGCTCAAGGGCGCACTGTTGGAATTATAGATTTAACAAGAGGAGAGTTAGGTACTAGAGGGACTGCAGAAACTAGAGACAAGGAAGCTGAAAATGCAAAAAAAATATTAGGTGCAAGTTTTAGAATCAATATGGGATTTGCAGATGGTTTTTTTATCAATGATAAAGAGCATCAAATGAAGCTTATTTCACAAATTAGAAAATACCAACCTGATATTATTTTATGCAATGCCCTTGATGATCGTCATATTGATCACCCTAAAGCTAGTGACTTAACAAGTCATTCTTGTTTTTTAAGTGGATTGCAAAAGATAAAGACAGAAGACGAAAAAGGAATGTTGCAAAAACCATGGAGACCAAGTAAAGTTTATCATTATATGCAATGGAAAAATATTAAACCTGATTTTGTGGTCGATGTATCAGGATATTTAGATAAAAAATTAGAGGCAGTATTTGCTTACAAAACACAATTTCACCAAAGAGACTCTAGCGAGCCAATAACTCCTATATCAACAACAAATTTCAAGGATAGTATAAGTTATAGAGCACAAGATTTAGGAAGATTAATAGGAGTTGAACATGCAGAAGGTTATAACGTTGAACGTTATGTTGCCGTAAAATCGTTATCTGATTTAATTTAAAATTCTTGACGCTCTATATTGCGAGGACGTTGTAAATGATTATATTTGCAACCGCTTTCGAAGCGAATTTAAAATGGTGGTTGTAGCTCAGTTGGTTAGAGCATCGGTTTGTGGTACCGAGGGTCGCGGGTTCGAATCCCGTCTTCCACCCAAAAGCAACAGCTTCTCTGAAAAGAGAAGCTTTTTTTGTGGAATCAATCAAAATAGAATCTAATAGGTAGAAATCCGTAGAATTATTTTAAAACTATTTTATGGATTTACTTTGATGCGCTCTTCTTGATTAGCAATTTCCCATGCGGTAAAAAATATTAGCTTAGACCTCTTTGCTAATAATTCATAATTTATTTTTTCGGGTGTATCAGACGCTTGGTGGTAATCTTCGTGAGTTCCGTTGAAATAAAAAATAACTGGGATATTATTTTTAGCAAAGTTATAATGATCACTTCTGTAATAAAAACGATTGGGATCATTATCATCATTATACGTATAGTCTAACTCTAAGTTGACGTATTTTTTATTTACAGCCTCCGACAGATCGTGCAGACCTTGACTTAATTTGTCGCTACCTATAAGATAGATGTAATTATCATTTCCTTCCTTTTCAGAACCAATCCTACCAATCATATCTACATTTAAGTTCGTTATTGTATTGGCTAGGGGGAATAACGGATTTTCAGTGTAATACCTTGATCCATACAATCCTATTTCTTCTCCAGTTACATGTAAAAACAAAATAGATCTTTTAGGACCATTTCCTTCATTTTTAGCTTGTTGAAATGCATTGGCTATTTCTATTAAAGATACCGTTCCACTTCCGTCATCATCTGCACCGTTAAAAATCTCCCCATTTTCGGTACCTACATGATCGTAGTGTGCTGAAAGTACTATAATTTCTTCTGGTTTTTCAGAACCCTTTATCATTGCGACCACATTTTGAGAAGGATTTCCCTTAGAACCTCCATTAAAATAGGAAGCAGGAATCGGTTGGTAATAATTTTTTTCGTCTATAGGAGCGTCAATTCCGTGATCGATATAAAAATTTCTCAAGTATTCTGCCGCTTTATTATTTCCGTTTTCACCCGTCATTCTTCCTTCCATTTGGTCCCCAGCAAACGTATACAAATGAGTTTTTAAGGCCTCGGAGGTAATGGTCTTGGCGTAATCCTCAGTGGTCTTTTTAATAGACTGGGTATTTTGTGCGGTATTGCAAGATACATTCAACGTGAGAGCGAGTAAGAAAAGAAATCGTGTCATATTTAAAATTTTAAAAAGTTCAATATACAGCATATCTTAAATTTATTTGTAAAAGTTATGTGAAATTTAAATTTAATTATTGTCTCTATATTTACAATTATGAATCCACCTTTAATCATCAGCATTTTAATGCCTGTCAAAAACACCGCATTGTTTTTAAATGAATGTTTAGACTCCATTGTTAATCAAAATGAATTGAATTTTGAATTAATAGCTATTGACGATCATTCGACAGATGAGAGTTATTCAATATTAAATAATTATAGTAATAAAGATTCGCGTATTAAAGTATTTAAAAATTCAGGAAAAGGAATCATAGAAGCGTTGAGATTGGCCTATAAAAAATCATCTGGAAGTTTGATTACCAGAATGGATTCTGACGATATAATGAGCCTAAATAAATTGAAAGTTTTAAAAACTAATTTAGAAAATTTAGGCCTTGGACATGTAGCTTTGGGAAAAGTAAAATACTTTTCAGATAAAACATTAGGGGATGGCTTTAAGAGGTATGAAGAATGGTTAAATTCTTTAATAGAAAAAGGAACAAATTTTAAAGATATCTATAAAGAATGTGTAATTCCGTCTCCTTGTTGGATGGTTTACCGAGAGGATTTAGACCGCTGTAAAGCATTTTCTTCTAATGAGTATCCAGAAGATTATGATTTAGCTTTTCGTTTTTATATGCAAGGCTTAAAACCCATAAAGTGTAATGAGGTGTTACATTATTGGAGAGATTACCCTAGCAGAACATCTAGAACAGATGATAATTACTCTGACAACACTTTTTTAGATATAAAATCTAACTATTTTTTAAGATTGGAATACCATTCAAAAAAAAATCTGGTGATATGGGGGGCGGGAAGAAAAGGGAAGTCCTTAGCTAAAATATTTATTGCTAAAAATATTTCTTTTACCTGGATTTGTGATAATCCAAAAAAAATTGGCAAACTTGTCTACAATCAAGAAATGCTATCATTTAATAAATTAGAGTCTATAAAAAATCCTCAAAGCATTGTAACAGTTGCAAATAAGGAAGCTCAGAGTGAAATAAGAGCTTATTTTGAAGAAAAAAAAAGTATTGAAAATATAGATTTTTTCTTTTTTTGCTAGGCTTTTTTTTGAAATTAAAAACGCTCAAAGTTTTAATAAATAAAAAAAGCGTTTTATATTTGCCACCGCTATTGGAGAAATGGCAGAGTGGTCGAATGCGGCAGTCTTGAAAACTGTTGAGGGTCACACCTCCGGGGGTTCGAATCCCTCTTTCTCCGCAAAAA
>ENA-UZXC01003368-UZXC01003368.1-metagenome-genome-assembly--contig:-Day-2-25m-contig-3368_pt1 | contig 12628 bp, 20 predicted proteins | sample MGYA00260340_ERZ794900 | MGnify/ENA metagenome assembly ERZ794900 | reverse complement strand
CCGGACTGTACGGATACCTTCCGTATGACTGAAGACTTTGTAGTGGAGGCAACACGATGATCTACCTAAAGTTTGATAACGAACTGCAGTTCAAGATGGAGATGGATTCTTACTTCACTCGTGACACTGAATGGGATGAAGACTCACAGGAACACGTAGAAGTGGGCGACAAATACCTTATTGGTAAGTGGAAGTCTCAGAAACACGGACACAAAGCAGGTCAATGGGAGCTTTGGGCAGATGTTCCAGTCACAGAGCCTAGTGGAGAAGTGGACGAGGATGGTCTCCCCCTTATGCAACCCGTTAAGGGGTACCACGTAAACCTTGATCCAAAACTGGGGTCACACGACCTAGAGGATTGGGCTGAGAAGGGCTACATACAAGAGCCTGAGAACCCGATGTTCCGTAAGTAAAACGCAAAACCCCCCAGCGGCCACTCAAGGCTACTGGGGGGTTTTTCTTTGGGTTATCAGTAAGTTTTCCAGATCTCGTCGATGATACCGTGGCCTACAGCCTCCTCAGGGGTCATCCAGACGTCCTGCGCTGGGAGTAGGTGCTTACGGATGTACTTAACGCCCTTCTTAGTAAAGCGCTTGTAGTGATCCTCCATACGTGTGCCCATCATAAGGTGCTCCTCATGTCGAGCATGGTGGTCGAACTCTTTCATTTGCCCATGAGCGGCTGAATACACGTGGCTCATAATACTTGTGTTGTGGGTAGCAATCCGCTTGTGTCCAGCCATAAGTGTAACTACGCCACATGAAGCTGCTAACCCCTGAGCTACAGTTGTAATAGGGATCTTACTGGTACGCATGGCATCCACTAGTTGGAAGCACCAATGTACTGCACCACCTGGACTATTGATGTGTAGTGTAATAGTCTTAGGTTGTAGCTCCTTAGGCATGAGGTTATACTCATGGATCTGTACGATCAACGGATGGATTGTATCCTTGTTGAACTGATCGTTAAGGTACAACATACCGTGCTTACGTAAGAGGACCCCAGGTGCCTCTGGTGCAGGTGGGGTCGCTTCAGGGTGCTTTTTCTTTTTCTTTTTAGTCATTATTTAGTACCCTTAATCTGACGTTCAAACTCGGAGAGGCGCTTGTGTACTGAGGCTAACTCAATGATTGTTGGCCACGAGTTAATAAGGTACTGCATAGAGCTTTCAACCTTACCGAAGGCACGTACAACCTGCTGCATAACACCTAGTGTGATGAAACCACCTACGATAGCTGGAGCTAGGAAGATGTAAGCTGTAAGTACATTAGCTTGGTAGTAAGCTAGACGCCCTACGTTGAAGTACAAGTAGCGGATGTAGTTCTTGAAGTGAATCTTACGAACATCATCGAACAACTCCCCGAACTCCTTAGGGCGCTTCTTACCGTCCTTCTGAGTGTGCACTAGCATATCACGGTAGGCTGCTTCCTTGACTTGGATGTCGTACTCTACACCAACTAGGCGTAGTAACCACGATAGTCCAGCCATAAAGATCGTACCGCCGATAGTCCAGATTACTGCACCAGCTACCAAACCGTAGTCCCAATCACCAAAGAAGGTCACAGGGAAATACCAAGACAGTTGTAGTAGTATCGGGAAGAACACGATCAGGGTCAAGATACTCTCAACCAGGGCTGTACCTAGGCTTTCCACAATACGTGAGAACTTAACTGTGTCCTCTTGTACACGTTGGGCTGCGCCCTCTAGCGTGTGGACCTTGTGGAATACCTCGTGGTACCACTGGACCATAGATGTTCTCCAACGGAACAACCAGTGTTGGGTCAGGAAGTTAGCGAATAGCTTAACCCCAATCCAGATAAAGGCAATACCACCAAAGATAGCTAGGCTAGAGAAGTAGTCAGTAAGAGTTACAGACTCAGGGTAGCTAAGGGCACGTTGGATTAGGTTATAGAAGTCTCCAAACCAGTCGTTGATCTTAGCGTCTAGGCGTACTCCAATGTATAGGCTGGCTAAGATGATTACTGCACCACCCCATGACCATACCCGCCACTTAGGGTCTTTAAAGAAATCCCACATTATTTAGCCTCCGGATAGTTGTCAGGTTGATCCTCTTCCCCACTGATACCTAGGGCTACCTCAATACGCTGCTTAGTCTGCAGGTCTTGTAGCTCCTTGGGTGGGTAGACACGCTCTATGAACCACATGTAGAAGTCCTCTCGTTCCATGTCCTTGAAGAAGTCAGGGATGTCAATGTACTCATACGCGAAGTTGTACTGAGAGTTAACCTTGAACACATCAAGCTCTTCCTCACTAGTGAATACTAAGAAGTCTGAGGGACTCGTCAGGTCATTAGTCATACGAGCCAACAGTAGGTTGTATCCGTTCTCAATGAAGAGGTACGCATCCAGTAGTCCAAACTGTTGACCTACCTTCATGCCATACCCATCAGGAATATCCCCTCGTGAGTAAGCTATATGGAAGCCTAGGATACCGTCGATGATCTTAGTACCACCACCTAGGAAGCCTACAGCACAAGCACTCATACACATGTAACCCTTAGGAATCTCCACGGTCATCTGGGCCTGAGAGAGGACATTAGCGATAGCGTAGCCTTCCCCTGCATTACCTCCGTTGGAAGCCATAATGACCTTCTCAGGTTGGTAGACCGTGATGTACTGCTCAAGGTACCTAGCGTCCCCTGCTACTACACCACCTAGGTAGTACAAGACCTTCTCGTCTTCTGATAGTCGGAACTCTCCAGAGTAAGCTGGTGCAGCTAACGTAAGTGCGGCCAGTACTCCCCCTATTAGTTTCTTGATACTCATGTTGATTATCCTTTTGTTTCGTCGGTTAGCGGCCCTACCCAGTCGTCCATGAAGAGCGATGTATCTAGTTCGCCCTCTTGGTTCTGATCTGTGATGAACTCCCCACCTTGGGTTGCACCTTCTTGGCCCTCTTGTTGGGCCTTAGCTAGTTCCTCTGCTGTCTCTTGGTCAAACGGGAAGATATATAGTCTGTCGTCTTTACCCTCAGTCCAGACCCACAGTAGTATGAAGTCCCCTTGGACCTCGTGGTATGTGTACCTAAACTTACCTTCAGGGAACCCTTCAATGGGGGCCCCTAGTGAGTCTCGGTAGTGCACCTCAGTAAAGAACCCGAAGAGGACTAACACAATAATCATTAGCCCCTTCACTAGGTAGTGGGCAGTACTCAGGTACGTGCAGATAGCTACAAGAAAAGTTAGTACTCCAAACGTAATGTAGACTACTGTCATACTAGTTCTCCTTTTAAGGTATATCAGGGACTGCCGCTGGTGTACCCTGTGAGGAGTACCTGCGTAGTTTGTGTTGCACTTCTTGGTCTAACTCTACGACCCTACCGTCCACTACTCTGAAGGACACTACAGTGATCTCTTGTCGCTTAGTGATACTCACCGAGCCTTCAAACACAATGTCATACTCTAGTATGTTAGTGATACGAATTGTAGCAGTCTCTTGCTCCTCCCCGATTCCTTTGAACAGGTGGACATTGACGATATACCAACCATCAGGTAGTGTTGTTAGGGTTGTAATCTCGTAGTTACGAGGGATAGTCATTATCTCCCCGTCGATTACCATCTTATCGGTAGAGAACCCTAGGTCATCCTTCTTAAGGGTAACGTAGCCGTTAGACTTGTGTCCGTAGTACACCACATTACCATCAGGCCCTTTTACGTAGAGGTCAACATCTGTATCACTATCTACAGGCCAAGTAGCTTCAACCATAAGGGACACAGGTGGGTCAACCACCCCTGTCTTAGCTATAGGATTCAAGAAGGGGACCATCATGATGACCAGAAGCAGAAACGTCAGAGCAACCATAAACATCATGTCTAAGGCTGGTGTGTTGTTGTCACGCTTATGAATCATCCTTGATGCTCCTCTTCTGCAGGTCCAACCAAAGCTGTAGTATTAGTCCTGCTAGTGTAGTAGTCATCGCTACAGACATACCAGCCATAACCTCTAGGACCAGGTTCTTAACGTCGTCTACAGTCTCTAGGTTATCAGCAATACCTGCTGCGCCAAGGGCCATCATAAAGCCGATAATGGTTCCTACGAAACCTAAGCGTGTCATGATCTCAGTGATGAACTCGTGCCATTTACTCCAGTTCCTACCCAGTGTGGACAAGGAGGTGAGACCAGCAAGTACTATCATGAAGGTTGTCATATAGGTGACGTCCCTCGTTAGTATCTCATTCACTATGTCATAACGATACCAGCCTACACCAAACGTAATGAAGCCTAGGACTAGTACAGTCCACCACTTCCAGAAGTTAGTTACTTTCACTCTACACCCCCCACAAGGGTGACCTTGCTCTGGGTTTCAATCCAAACCTTAGCCCCACAAGACAGAGGTTTATCTGGGCTATATACCACTTTACAGGGCCCCTCTATTTCTACCTCGTGTGCGTATGTATTACTCTTGTAGGTCTTAACCGTCAACGGAGGTTCTTTCTCACCCGTCTTCCCATTCCTACGGATAACATGTTGGTTTACGTGGATGATTGTTTTCATGTCAGTCACACCTTTCTAATGCTGAGGGATTACTGGACATCGTGTAGCCCTTGAGTTCCCTCCAGTTTCCGACCCACACGTTTGAGCCCCGGATAAATACAAACTTAGAGAGAGACGTGTTGTTCAACTGTTGGTATATCACCATGAACCCACGCTCCTCTAAGAAGTCTTTTACTGCCCACCTTTCGATAAAACCTGCCCTCATAGTAATAGGGTCATAGATAAAGTGGAAACCTACAATACCGTCATTTATTCTCTTGCTCCCCTTAAGCCATGCAAATGCACAGGCACTAAGGCAAAGCGTCAGAGGAGGGACTCTGTTGCATCCCCCCTCCGGATAATCTTGTACCTGTCCCCAAGTCCCTGCGCTACTCGCGGTAGACAACACTAGCATTAGGGGGATCAGTAGTTTCCTGAAACTGTGGGTCATCTAGTATCTCCAATAAGTACTCCCTCATCTCTGCCCTACCTACAGCCAACTGCAGGATACGGACCCCGTAGTAGATAATCTTTCGGGCATCATATTCGATTGTGGTTCCACTCTTGTCCCCCCACCTACAGATACCTTTGAAGATATCCTTAAGGTGGATACCGTAGCGTCCCCACTTGTGTTCAGCGAGATACTCCATCATGTCGTTTGTAGTAATCCATGTGGAGAAAGGCATATCGTAGTAGCTTGAGGGGCCCCCTGTGGCCTTGGGTTCCCCTAGGGGGCCTGGGACACTAGATTCACACATCTTACATTCAAACCCTTCATAGTAGTTGCCACCACACCATGTACAGTGTCTACTCACACGTTCTGATTCCTGTTGCCAAGTCAATATAACACGCTGATCCTTCCTGTTCACTTACGAAGTCGTCCTTTGGTTGCTCTGGCTCTATGTATGCATCCTCGCTTGTTGAGGCGTTCAGTATCCCGAAGCGTTTTCCTGCGGCGCGAAAGGTAGTACAACCAGATGCTCCCCCTAACCATGCGTCCATATAGACCTTCTTGAAGTCTTCCCACGATACGTCCTCCCCAATATTACATGTTTTACTACATGCACTGTCTACAAATCGTGATGCAGTTATTAGCATACCCACATGTTGCTTAGGTGTTAGTTGACTGGCAGTTACACCCTCAATGCCAAACTCTCGGTATGCGTAGTCATCCACCCGTTCTACCTTTTGACCAGTAGCAGTGTTGACCGTGCGATCATACCAATGGCTAAACACAGGCTCGATACCTGAGCTAACGTTATCAGCACTAAGAGATATAGTACCCGTAGGGGCAACAGAAAGAAGGTGACTATTGCGGATTCCGTATGTTCTAATGTCTTCACGTATGTCCTCAGGTAGTGTTTGAGCGAACTCGCTGTCAAGATAAGCATCTTCATACAACGGGAAGGGCCCTTTTTCGATTGCTAGAGAAACTGATGCACGGTAGGTTGTATCCCGTAGGACACGCATAATGGTCTCAAACACGAGTAGTGCCTGGCCTGACCCGTAGCGGTGACCCATGATCTCTAGTGCGTTTGCTACACCAGTGACCCCAAGTCCCATGCGTCGTTTACTTTTAGCTTCCGCTTCTTGTTCTGGTAGTGGATAGATAGTCTTGTCAATCACCATGTCCATCGCACGTACAACTACTGGGATGTCATGCTTGAACCTGTCGAAGTTAAAGGTGTACCCAAGAAGGTCCTTATCTAGGTACTTCACTAGGTTGAAACTACCAAGTAGACAGGCCCCAAAGGGGGGCAAGGGTTGTTCCCCGCAAGGATTAGACGCGGCAATATCCTCAATGTAGTGTAGGTTGTTCTTTCGGTTGATCTTGTCTACAAACAACACCCCAGGTTCAGCCCAATCCCATGTAGCACGCATGATCTTATCCCATAGGGCACGTGCGTCAATGGTCTCATAGACCTCTCCTTCGAACCGTAAGTCAAAACCTGTGCCATCTACTACAGATTGCATGAACTCATCTGTGATTAGGATACTAAGGTTAAAGTTCCGGAACTCAGTCTCGTTAGTCTTAGCACTTACGAAGTCCTCAATGTCTGGGTGGTCTACCCTCATGCAGCCCATCTGGGCCCCACGTCGGTGACCTGCACTAGAGACTGTACCACATACAGCATCGTACACACGCATGAAAGACAGGGGACCTGAACTGTGGGAGTCTAAGGACCTAATGCGGTCCCCTTTTGGGCGCAGCTTAGAGAAGTCATACCCTATGCCACCACCCATACGCATTGTCTCTGCAGCTTGGGCCGCACGGTGCATAATGGAATCCATAGAATCTTCTACTACACCACTGACAAAACAATTGAATGCAGTTACACGGCGAGGTGCCCCCATAGAGGCCTGTACTCGACCCGCTGGCATGAACCGCATGTCGTACAGTAGCTCCTTGAAGTGGGTGTAGTGTTCCTGACCGTCCCCTAATGCGTCAGCTACACGAGCCATAGCATCCTTAAAGGTTTCATTCCCTACACGGTACTTCTGTGCGTGTACCTCTTCACTGATTGGAAGTGTTGGGCCAATGTGTTCACTCATGTTGCTTTTCCTTTTACTACTCGGAGGATGCTTAGGGCTACTGTAAAGATAATTAGAATACTGACTAAGGCTGTGACAGGCAACCAAAGAGGTGATAACACCCACCACCAACTCCAAGTGATGTAGCCTACCAGCTTCAGTGTGATGAATACTAGGGTTAGCAGCCCTAGAAAACCAATGCCACCTGCTGTATCTTTTGTGTTGTCACTCATCCTCGTCCCCGCATAGTCTTATCTTCCTCGAGCCATACCATACGGTCTATATCCCCACGGTTAAGGCCAATGTCCTTAAGTTCTATGTCACTCAGTTGATTAAGTTTCTTGATAGTGTCACGGTGTGCACGCCATGTCTTCAAGTAGTTCCAGTATCGTGTAATCCAGTTCATTTGTCTATCTCCTTTACTAATGCATCCCAACTTACAGGGAATATATCAGACATTGTTTCGTCAATCTGTTGTGCAACCAATCGTGTTTCGTATTGTGTGTCCCCCTTAAGACGAAGGACACACATGTCAGCAAAAGCATCTAGTGACCCACTCCAATACCATTCAGTCATAGTTGATTGAGGCAGGACCATACGTGCTTGTTCAGGGGCTACCCCATCTCTCAAAAGGTTGTCGTACAGTTCGAGGGGTTTTTCCATCCCGTAGTAGGTAAAGTCGTATAAAGCTGCGCTGGAGCTTACAACACCATCACTACCCTGTTTCTTGTCTTCACTACGTCCTCTCCATACTTCAGGTACATAGAACTCAGGTGTATCATCAACATACCGACGACTAATCTCATTCCATCGTAGGAACTTATGCTTCACCAACTGCCTAGCGACAAAGATTGGAGCCTTCACATGGAAGGAAGCAAAGGCATGCCCGAAAGGTGACAGGTGCTTATGCTTGGCTAGGTATTTGATTAGCTTAGTGTCCTTATCAGACAGTGTGTTCACCACCTTATGAAATGATATGTGGTCCTCTGCGTGTTGTTCCCACTCACTCTTTTTACCAAAGCTAACCCTTGCTGCATTCACAACAGATAGGTCAGTACCCATCGAATCAATTAATGTAGCTTTTATGCTCACCATGTCTTCAAGTAGTTCAAGTATTGTGTAACCCAGTTCATGTGTCAACTTCCTGTTTGTGTGTGTCCAAAAGGTTCATGGCTATTGCTATCTCCCACGCATCTTCATAAGAGATACATCGGGCTACGCAACGGTCCTTCTTGTCGTCAACTACAGACCAACCAACTTCTGTTCTATCGCTTCTGTACCTATTGTTCACTTTAGGATCTCCTGTTCCTCAATGAGGTAGTTTAGTAGTGCACGTAGGGTCAGTAGGTCTTTCTTCCCGAGTTTATCTGGTACGGTTAAGTTCCAATCTCCAGACTCAAGTAGGCGCACTGACATGCCACCATTAGTTGCTAGGTCTTCATATTCTACTTTACGTTTTACAGCCATTTGTTTTCTCCTTTAATCATGATCCGTATTCCCTTCCAAGTGTCGCCATGTCAATCCACTGCGGTTCAAAGTATCCTGATTCCACATTGCGGAGGACCCATATTCCTTTAGCCCATGTTGCGTTCGACTGTCCAGCCCACGACTCTTCTGCTCCTTTGTAGCATCCTGCAACCAAACCAATAGCTGCCTTACCATTGACACCATCTTTAAAGTATGCATCGCGTTTATGAGTGTGACCAACAACACAAGACTTGTACCTAGCCTGGACAAGGGCAAATGCGTGGTGAATACCAGCAATGGGACGACCAAAGTTACCAGCAGTGACGAAGTGAGCGTAGTCCACACCATCATAGTCGTGTATCTTGGGAGCCCCGTTTTCATACTCATGGTACTCATCGAACCACTTGCCCGTATTGAGGTGCCCAAAAGAGATACCATACTTGTCCCCTTCGAGTCTCGGGTCGTGTCCAATAGCTGTCTTAATCCGTGCTTCATGATTACCCTCAAACCCATAGAATGTAGGCTTACGTTTGCGATTCTTTACGAACTCCCAGCGTAGTCGTTCCTGAGAGTCATTGTAGTGGTTAATGTCCCGCTCGTAGCTCTGACTTACGATAGCCTCAGGCTTACGTGTGTCAAAACTATTGAGTGACCTCATGTCGGCACCATCACCTAGGTCTACTACATAATCAGGTTTAAGTTCATACAAGAAGCGACCCAACCAAGAGAAACGTGTGTTACTCGTTTGGGGGTCACTGTGTGCACAAGACCATACTACTATAGTTTTAGACATCAGTTTAACTCCTGCTCTTCTTCTTCTGTTAGGTACTCTCCGTACTCATCTAAGATACCATCGCCAACCTCTTGCAGGTCAGCATAGGCCTCACTAAGGTCATCATAGAAGATCTCCTCTTCGTGTACACCGCTGTCGTCTTCAACCTCAGCTATACACCAGATGTATCCCCCTTCGTTGTATGGCCCCGATAGGAACCTAAGTATCTTAAACATGTGCTTCACTCCTTAGTCCATGCTACAGGGATGAGCCCCTCAGCGTATTGGTACCCGTGTTTACTACACCAGTCACCGTATGTTGTTTTACTGCGCTTACTTATTCGTTGCCTAGAGCTACTAAAGACAAAACGTATGTCCAACTCAGGGTGTTGTTGTTTTATCAACAAGTGCTTGGCCCTGTCAGTTGCTAAGAAGCGCCCTTTGGTTTCTACTATGATCCCATTGTCTAACACGAAGTCTGGGGTGTATGTTTTCACCTTTGGGGTGTAGGGTATCCGCTTCGTTTCGTACTCAAAGCTACACCTAAGTACCTTGAGGTGTTTAGCGTTGTCCTGCTCAAGTCCTGAGCGGAACCCTGCACGGATTGCCCTTTGTCTTACCCTGTAGGGGCCCGCCATATCTGGCCCTCCTTACGTCGTAACCACAACAGTTGTCCATTCTCAAGTACCCGCTCAGGATCACCATAGGCTTCCACACAGGCATCAAAGAGTTCCTTCTCAGTGTGACATTCTTGCAACAACTTCTCGGCCTTCTTAGGTCCGATACCCTTGATACCAATAATGTTATCCGCTCGGTCTCCCGTTAGGATCTGTGTGTAGAAGAACTTAAGACCACTCCACTCATCCACTAAGGTCAACTCCTTGGTCCTTGTGTTGTAGTGACTACCAGGGACCTGTAGGAAGTCTTTGTCTACACTAGCGATGATACAATCAGGGTACAACTCTGTGGCCCTAATGGCAATCATATCGTCTGCCTCTTCATCCTCGGATACTACAGCATCCCAGTGTGAAATCATGTAGTTCCTTACGTAACCCAGGAACTCAGGCTTAGAGGAACCTTTACGGTTCCCCTTATAGGGTGCAGTCTTAGCGATTGCATGCCTGAAGTTGTCTGGGCCCGTAAGGAACAACTCGTAAGGACCTTCGCCATCAAAGAAGACATCCTGCATTATATACTCTAGCAGTTCATCAGTCTTCTCTTCAGCATCCTCTGGAGTCATTCCTTCGGTACTATATGATGCTCGATAGGCAACTATGTCTGCATCAACTAATAGGGTCATTAGAAGCGCTCTACGCCATCGTCCTCAGGGCGCTCCCACTTCTGTAGTTCAAGCACTGCGATACGCTCTAGTCGTACTACAGCCCGTGGTCCAGATCCGTAGACCGAAACCTTAACCTTGACCCGTGAGCGGCTCCCAAGTTCACCATCCTCTGCGACATCCCACTGTTTTGTAGAATCCCCCGCACGGTGGTCAAACACTTTAGGGGCACCACCAAAGTCCTCAATGCCACTCTTGTGTACATTAGGGCGCTTGAGTTTGATGTACTTACCCATGCCAATCTCAGAATCACCAGACTTAATGGTGCTATTCCCTAGAACCTCGTGGGCTACACCAGCATCAAAGAACCGCTGTAGGTCCTCTTCAGTCTCTGGGTAGAAGTTCATGTTGAACTGCCCTTGGGTCTCCTTGTGGAAATCCATGTTGTCATCCATATTTTGTGGGAATACCTTAGCATAATCCACAAAGCCCGTCATTACTACATATTTAGTCTTGCTCATTAATGCACCTCTGCATAGTTATCGCCCACTGAGTAGTCAATCCCAAGTGGTACGTTAAGTTTAAGTTTAGCGTTTAGCTTCTCACAGCACTCATTAAGCACTAAGATTACATCCTCGGGGGAATCACTTTGGACAGCCACTTCATCGTGAAACTGCCCTATAACCCTAAGGCCCTTAGCCCTTACTAGTGCTACGAATGTATCAAAGCAATAAACACCCGTTGACTGATTGGTTGTACTCCAGCGGTCCTTCTCGGCTCTCAATGAGTGCCAGAACCCTGAGACTTCGTTAAGTATCCACTTCTCACCGTTGATCTCACGTACCTTACGACTGTCGGCAACCTTTTTGACTGCCCAGTTGCGTTCCCAGTACGCCTCAATAAGCTTCTTGGCTTTACCCTTAGGTAACCCTGTCTGCCTACCAAGTGTCACTTCCCCTACCCCATAGACACAGGCGTAGTTAGCAGCTTTGTAGTTCTTACGTACTGCCTTTAGGTTAATCACACCAGAGTTATGCTGGTCGATCTGGTCTTGAGTGACCTCCCCTGCGTGTCTCGCAAGGTCAAGGTGAGAGTCAAACCCTTCGTGTGACATTTCTGCCACATACTCTTGGTCCAACGGTTGGATGTAGTGTCGCTTAGTAGTATCCTCAAGAGAAACCATATCGCACCCGATAAGCTTTTCCCCATCAGGAGCTATTAGGCATCCCCGAATGTCCTCACCATAAGGCTTGTCCACTCCAGGCAGGTTAACTAAAGGCTTCTTGTGTTTGAACCTGAATGTATTCGTAAGGCCATGGGCCCCCGCGTACAACCAACCATCCACATGAGACTCTAGGAATCCCTTCACTACACTCAAACGGTGATTAACTACTGTAAGTCCATCGAGTAGTCCAATCGCAGGTTCTACCTCCATTAGGTCACGTACGGATTCACATAAGTCATCCCCGTCCCGTACCTGAGGTATCTTGCGTTCCTCGCCATAGTTCTCTCCCTTCTTGTAGTCAAACGTACGTGGCTTCCAGCCTAGGGACCACAACCAGTCCTTGATCTGTACGTGACTACTTGGGTTACCCGCTTCAGATCCTACTACAACCGTGATTGGGGCCATAGTAGTTGTGGGCATAAAGTTATCTGCGAGTGTTTGCTTCCAGCGTTCACCATGTGCTGACAAACTACCATCCTTCTTGTGCATATTCTTAGGAGGATTGCGTATCATTGTCATTATCTTCTCTGGCATTGCCCTTGATAGGGCATCTTCTTTGTGTTGTTTCTCCTCTAGTAGTTTATCATGTAAGTGTTGCGCTTTTGTAACATCTAGCTTCCACCCGTAGGCTTCTTGGTCCCTTAGGCACTCCATCTTGAAGGTCAGGTAGTTGACCAGATTGGTGTAGTCCCCTTTGTACAAACGGTTGAGTTTACTCCTAAGCTCCTTCCACAGCCGCGAGTTGATCTTTACGTCCTCCTCACAGCGGTGTTTGTATTCCTCGTAGGTGAGCCCTACCCAGTCCTCTACTTTGGGCTTAGGTACTCCGTAGCGTTCACCATAGTCTGCCAACCCGTGACG
>ENA-UZXC01023568-UZXC01023568.1-metagenome-genome-assembly--contig:-Day-2-25m-contig-23568_pt1 | contig 12646 bp, 14 predicted proteins | sample MGYA00260340_ERZ794900 | MGnify/ENA metagenome assembly ERZ794900 | reverse complement strand
GTGTCAACCTTCAAACCAGCCCAAAAAAAGATTATACATGAAAACCTTTATGAATAGCATTAAGACCTAACCTCAATAATCTAGATGTAAAAAATATAATTAAAAAGCTACTTTTCATCTTCACAGAATAAGGATCTTTTTATTGATTGATGAAGAACTACTGCCTAATACTAGCTTTTTTGCAACCCACGTAAAATTAATATGCCAATTCTGGAAATCACGAAAGTAAACAACCCAAAAGTTGCTGTTAGTAAGGATACTTTAAGTCCTCCTGCAAAAATTGAAGGATCTACATCTCCCATAGCCTCAAGACTATCGAAAGCAGTTATTAAACCTATAACAGACCCTAAAAAGCCTAACACTAAACCTAACAAACTGCTATCCACAGTCATTTTTATCATTTTTTCGGAGATTAAATCGTTCTTCTTTAAGCTAATAAATCCTTTGATTAAAAACCCTATAGACAATAAAAAGCTAATAAGTATAAGCGACATAAACAAAGGGCCACCTTCATTAAACCTATCTACAAATGGATTTACTGCTGAGAAACATAATGGAAATGATGACATCATAATTAAATACATAACTGTTTGTTTTTTGATTAATATGGTTCAAACTTACCAGATAAAAATGCTTTAAAAATTAATATGCGACGAACGACCAAATTAACAATCGTTATTACATAATGTAGAAACCCTTACTAAAGCAGTTATTCATCTACAAAATAAAAATACACCTCAAAATTATAGTATTATTGTATAACTTAAATTAATTTATGGTTATCAAATTATTTATTTTAAAAGGTTTAGGACGAGCGCTATTACACATTATTTTTTGGTGTGGTGTCTTGCTTTTTTTTACTTATTTTTTTGGTGCTGGAAGTGAAAATTTTAATGATATTTTGGCGTTTTCATTGTTCTTAATGCCTATTACCATAGCTACAACATACGTTTCAATTTATAAATTAATACCCGATTACCTTATAACAAAACGGTATATCCTTTTCGGATTATACAGCCTGTATACATTTATTGTTTCGGTGTATTTAATTATGGTATCTATTTTTTTTAGCCTTATTTATATCGCCCAGTTTAATTACGAGGCCATGAATCCGGTTACAAAAAACATTTTGTTTGTAGCCACAGGTGTATATATGGTGGTACTTTTAGTTAGCGCATTTACACTTCTCAAACTAAATTTAAAAAACAGTGAGGAAACAAAAATTCTAGAAACTAAAATTCTAGAAACACAACTAAAATTAAAAGAGCAAGAGCTGAATTATTTGAAGATGCAGATTCATCCACATTTTCTATTTAACACCTTAAACACCATGTATGGGTTTGCTTTAAAAAAAGCAGATGAAACGCCAGAAATGATTTTAAAACTCTCCAACTTATTGGATTATTTATTGTACCAAGTAGACAAACCTTTTGTATCTCTTAATGACGAAATAAACCACATTAATGATTACATTGAGTTAGAAAAAATGCGTTTTAATGATACACTTCATATTAATTTTGAGATTAAAAACATATTAGTAGACACCAAAATAGCGCCTATGCTCCTACTGCCATTTGTGGAAAACAGTTTTAAACATGGTAGCTTAAAAAAAGGTATTCTAAATGTTGGCATTAAGTTGTTTTGCAAAAACAAGAGCCTCTTTTTTGAAATTAAAAACACAAGTACAATCAATGCTATTTCAGAAAACGGAATAGGTTTAGACAACATTAAAAAACGACTAGATTTATTATATAAAGACCAATACACACTAACCATTAATAATGAAAACGGATTATTTAAAGTAAATTTAAAACTTAACACCGTTTAATTTATGTCAGAAAACAAAGACATATTTTGTATTATAGTTGATGATGAAGCTATTGCTAGAGAAGTTATAGCTACACACGTATCAAAAATACCTAATATAAAAATTATTGCGAGTTGCATTAATGCCATTGAAGCTTTTAGTGCGCTAAGAGCACATAAAATAGACTTAGTTTTTCTTGATATTAATATGCCCGAAATCTCTGGAATATCTTTTGCGAAATCTATTAATAAGGAGGTGAAAATTATTTTCACAACAGCCTATCGTGATTTTGCTGTTGAGGGTTTTGAATTGCAAGCTGTAGATTATCTGCTAAAGCCTATTTCTTTTGATAGATTATTAAAGGCAGTGAATAATTATTTTGATATTCATATAGATTCAAAACATACTGAATATATAGAAACAGATAACAACGCTTTTATGTTTGTGCGTTCAGACCGACGTATGATTAAAATTGATTTTAAATCTATCATCTATATTGAAAGCTATAGCGATTACATTAAAATTCATTTAGCCGATGAAACCATAGTTACTAGAGAAACTATAAGTGCCATTGAAGCAAAACTCCCTAGTAAAAGTTTTATAAGAATTCATCGTTCTTATATTATAGCATTAAAACATATTACGTCGTTCACTAACGAAGAAATTACAATAAACAACATCACATTAACGATTAGTAGAAGTTACAAAAAGGATGTATTACAAATTCTTGAAAAATTCTAAAAAAAATCCCCTTTCAAATTAATGAAAAGGGATTATAAGATGTAGAGAGTTTTTCAGTTTACAGAAAAGTAACCAACCAATTTCAACCCTAACTTAAAGTTAAACCTTTATACTTACTAGACTCTCTACAATATCTTTAATTGGTACTATTAATTTTCCTTCTTTAGTTTTTATCGTTACTGTTATACCGTCAATAGATTCAACTTTTCCTTTAATATTATTAAACTCTATTTTCTGCCCTATTTCATAAGTCTTTCTAGTATAAAAAGTTCTTAATAAATCGCCTACAATTTTTTGAGCTCCGAAACCAAATGCTAGTGCAAAGGCTAATAAAAATGCTGCCAAAATCATTGTTAAGTTACTTGTAATAATTTCAGTATCAATTCCTGCTTGATTTAAAGCTGTTATAGAAACAAAAATCAAAATAATAAAAAACACAACTTGACTTATTATCTTAGCTCCTGATAAATCCATCGACTCAAAAAACGATTTTAAGCCTTTTTTGATAAGATTTGCTAAAATTAATCCGATGGTAAATATGACTAACGCAGCAAATAATTGAGGTAAATAGGCTAATAAATTACTGATCTGCTCGGAAATCATTGTTAAGTTCATAATGTCTGATGCCATTATCAATAACATGATATACATGATCCACTTTACAAAACTAGAGACCACTTTTATCGTATCAAAGTTTAGCTTTTTACCTTCAACAATCTCTATTTCATTTATAGCATCGTCTAGTTTGTTTGCTTTTGCTAATTTTAATGCCTTTTTAATAATTTTTACTATAAGTTTTGTTAAAAGCCAGCCAAAAACCAGCACAATTATAGTTCCTATAATGTTTGGGAATATTTTGGATATTTCCAGCCACATCGTCGATAGAGATTCCATCGCCATATCTTTCCATTGTGTCGCTTTTTCCATTTTTTATCTATTTTAGTTAGGGTTGTTTTTGGTGTTATATTTTATTTATTGGGTTTTCTACTTCGCATAACTGTTTCAATAACATCACCAATATTATATGAAAACAGGGCAGCCAAATCCATAATGAGTTTTGCCATGGCAATATCACTCATAACCTTAGACTTAAGTTCCTGCGGAACTTCTTTAAGTGGTTGGTTTATATGTTTAAATGGATTATCCATTAATTTTGGTTTTTGTTATATACGGTTATAAGCTTATCTTTGGCACGTTTAATTCTCATTTTAACTGCGCTTTCTCCAATACCAAGGGCATTTTCAATTTCCTTTATGCTTAAATAATCTTGATATTTTAACAATAAAATCATTTTCTCCTCAGGAGAAATAAGCTCTAATGCTACTTTTAATTTTTCAACTTTCATATTCAGAAAACTAGTATCATCTTCATCATAATCATCAGAGAGGTTTTCTATATCTTTATAATCAACCGACCGCTTTTCAAATTTCTTAGCCGTATTTCTAGTAACATAATTTACACAATGGTTATAAGTAAACGCATATAACCATGTTGAAAATTTCGATTTCCCTTTAAAACTAGCTAACTTAACAAAGAGTTTTAAAAATACGTCCTGTGTTAAATCTTTCGCTTCGTCACCATCCTTTGCAAAACCATAGCATTTATTATATACTAATCCAGCATACCTATCATACAAGGTCTCGAAAAGCAATGTGTTATTTGTATTCACAATGGCTTCAACCAGATCTTCGTCAGATAGTTTATTAATGTTGTCTAGAATTTTCAAATTTAGCTTTCGCTATTAAGTTGTTACATTGTTTAAGACACGGCCTTTTTTAAAAGTCACATGATATGCAAAAAAACAAAAAATAATATGTCTTTACTTTAAATCCTTGCATCATTAACACGCATTTGTTTCAAAAAAATTAAACTTTTGTTAAATCTATATTCTTAAGTCTGATATTTATAAATTAGCTAAAATTTTAATTTATGAATCGAGCATGTTAAAGTTGTTATCACTCAATAAAATGATTAATAGCGAACAACATGCGCCAATTAAAAAACAATAAATACAAACACATGAAATTACTATACACCTACCTTTTAGTTGCCCTTTTTATTTTACCATTACAAAGTCATGCGCTAGATGATTTTTGGGGAGCAACTGGACATCGTGTTGTTGGAAAAATAGCAGATGATTATTTATGCGGAAAAGCCAAAAGAGAAGTTAAGCGCTTATTAAAAAGAAAGTCACTAGCTTTCGTTTCTACATTTGCTGATGAGATAAAATCGGACAAACGTTACAATGAGTTTTATACATGGCATTATATTAATATGTCTATGGATGAAAACTACGAAGACTCTAAAAAGAATACTAAAGGTGATTTAGCCTCAGGTATAGCATATTGCAAAAAGATTATAGTTGATAATAATGCGTCAGATGATGATAAAGCATTCTACTTAAAGCTCTTAATTCATTTGATTGGTGATTTACACCAACCTATGCATGTTGGATTACAAGAAGATAAAGGTGGTAACGATTTTAAAGTACAATGGTTTTACAAAGATTCTAATTTACATAGAGTTTGGGATAGCGAAATGATTGAGAATTTTAATATGAGTTATAATGAATTAGCTGAAAACGCTGATGTTTTAAGTAAACAACAAGTGAAAATGATTCAAGAAGGTTCTGTTATTGATTGGGTAAATGAAACACATCAATTAACAAAAAAAGTATATGCTTCTGCTAAACCTGATGAAAACTTAAGATATAAGTATTCTTACAATCATTTTAAAACGGTTAGAAGTCAATTACAAATTGCTGGAATTCGATTGGCAAAAGTTTTGAATGATTTGTTTTAGAAAAAGGTATTTAAAAAAAAAAGGCTGTCTTGAATTCAAGACAGCCTTTTTTTTTACAATTTCTGCTTAAGCAGAAGTATCTTTAATTAAATATGTAACGCTCTATCTTCAGTAGCCGCTAATGCCGCCTCTTTAATAGCTTCTGTATATGTTGGATGTGCATGAGACATACGAGATATATCTTCTGCGGAAGCGCGAAATTCCATAGCAACAACTGCTTCTGCTATCAAATCTGCTGCACGAGCACCAATCATGTGTACACCTAAAATTTCATCAGTTGTTTTATCTGCAAGAATTTTTACAAAACCATCTATATCCATACTCGCTCGACTTCTACCTAGAGCACGCATTGGAAAAGAACCTGTTTTGTATGCAACACCCGCTTCTTTAAGTTGTTCTTCTGTTTTACCAACAGCAGCAATTTCTGGCCACGTGTAAACCACCCCTGGAATTAAGTTATAATCTATATGTGGCTTTTGTCCAGCAATAATTTCAGCAACAAAAACACCTTCTTCTTCCGCTTTATGAGCTAACATGGCGCCTTTAACAACATCTCCAATAGCATAAATATTTGGAGCCGATGTTTGTAAATGTCCATTAACTTCTACTCTACCCCTATCATCTAACTTCACGCCTGCAGCTTCAGTATTTAAACCAGCCGTATAGGGGCTGCGGCCAACTGACACTAAACAATAGTCGCCTTTAAATTCTACTTCTTCTCCTTTTTTATTATCAGCTTTCACAATAACCTCATCCCCAACACGCTCAACAGATTTTACTTTGTGAGACACTTGCATTTTAAATTTAGCTTTCTTAAAAACCTTATTAAGTTCTTTCGATAAACCTGCATCCATGGTTGGAATGATTCTATCCATATACTCAACAACAGTAACCNNAAACGTCTGTATACTTGTCCTAATTCTAAACCAATAACACCACCTCCAATAACAATCATGTGCTTTGGAATTTCTTTAAGCTTTAAAGCTTCAGTAGATGTAATGATTCGTTCTTTATCAAGTTTTATAAATGGTAAGTTCGATGGTTTACTGCCTGTTGCAATAATCGTATTTTTTGCTTCAATTTCATTAGTTTCTTCTCCAGAAACAGTAATATGTGTAGCATCTTTAAAGCTGCCTAAACCTTGATAGACATCAATATTATTTTTCTTCATTAAGAAATCAATACCACCTGTAGTTTGATCAACAACTGCTTGTTTACGAGCAATCATTTTCTCTAAATTCACTTTAATACCACCAGGAATTTCAATCCCATGTTCTTCAAAATGCTTAACGGCATCATCGTAATGATGTGATGAATCTAAAAGTGCTTTACTAGGAATACATCCTACATTTAAACAGGTGCCTCCTAATGTTGAATATTTTTCTATAATGGCAGTTTTCATCCCTAATTGTGCGCAACGAATAGCTGCTACATATCCTCCAGGGCCAGAACCAATAACGGCTACATCGTATGAATTCATATAATAATTTTGAAGTTTACTATTTAAAAATCGAAAATCAAAAATACGAATTTAGATTCAAGGTTTTAAAGGATTAACAGTTTTTTTGAGGAAATTAATAGTCTTTATAAATATCTTTTAAAACCCACTCTAATTCTACATCACGATTCATTTTTCTATCTTCAACTGTTGGCACCATCTTTACATCTGGTTTAATACCATAACCGTCAGGACTTTGTTTTTGATGCGCTTCTATTTGCATTAAACCCATCCTCACTTTTATTTTAGAAGTTGGAAGTTGATAAGTTTTATAAATCCCTGCTACTGTTCCATTAAAAGCTCCTCCAGTTTCTTCGCCAACAAAAGTGGCACGTTTATTAGATTTTAAATGTGTAGATAACAATGAAGATGCTGAAAATGAATTTCCATTTATAAGTACATATATTTTACCTTTATAGTTTAACTCATTTGGAGCTTTTATTTTAGTGTGCTTATTGAACTTATAATACAGTTTTTTATTTCTTTTTCGTGTTTTAAGAAGATTATGAGCTGCCACAATTGGGTATAACAAAGCACCTGTAACCTTCAGACTGTTTGATGTGGTATTGGTCATGAACGACTTTAAAAGAGGTGTTCTACTTGTAACTTCACTTTCTGTTATAAATTGATAGTCTTTGTCTGTTAAATAGGAATATAAATAATCAATTTCTGAGATACGCCCTCCACCATTATCCCTTAGGTCTAAAACAAAATGTTTGGTTTGTGCTGAATATATTTTAGAAAAACTCTCCTTGTAAAATTTCTTATAATTGCCATTGGTGAAGCTTCGCAACTTCATATGCGCTACAGAGCTATCTTTTCCAATAAAACTAAAATTACGCGTATACTGATTTCGCTTTCCTAAATAACCGTATTTTTTATGATCCTTTTTTCTTTTCCTCTTAGCTAGTTTACGAGTCTTCTTTATTTCTTTTGTGAGCTTTTTAGGTTTTATTTTTTCTACGGAAGTGGTATTTGCATGTTTGTCTTTCTTTTGCTTTTTATCAATGCGTTTAAATATTTTTGTAAACAGTGAATCATTCGATTTAAAGGTGACTTTTAAACTATCAACATATCCTTTGTCTCTGTAATAAAACACAGAAAACCCTTTAGATACATACCGATCATAAAGGGTTCTATTATAGCCATCAGAAGAGAACCGTGTTTTATAGGATTCAACTAATTTTAAAGCTGATTCTTCATTTATACTTACTATTTCATTTCCTACCAAAGTAGAATCTTTACCTCTATAATCTCTTACCCAAAGTTTACCCTCTAAATAATCAAAATCTAAATCATAAAATTCAAACTTCTTCTTTTTAAGTTGTTTTCGTTCCTTTTTTGTAAACCACTTGCCTACTGAACCTATAGAAACATGACCTTGTTTTACATAAGATACAACAGGAGCTGTTTTTTTATAGAATGTTCTTGAATCAATCGGTGTGTTTATAGATGTTTTTAAGCTGTCAAACTTGGAATCTAATTTTGCTTTAGAAGTATATTGATATAATTTAGGATGATGACGTTTCAATTGTTGGTATAACTTATCAATGTCTCGATGTAAATCTTCAACGCTGTGCAATTTGGTGATTTGGGCATTATGCTTTTTAACGCTTTTGCATGAGAACAAAACAATCAATAAAATAAACGATAACAGAAATTTCTTCATATTGGCTAAAATAGTAGTAATTCTGCAATCTTAAAACGGATTAATGTTTCTTTAACTTTTGAATAAATTCAAATGAAATTCTCACAATAATTTATGTAGTTTTGTACTTCATGCAAAAAAACATTAACATACAGAATAAGAAAGCACGCTTTCAATATGAAATTTTAGATAAGTACACCGCTGGGATTGTGTTAACAGGTACCGAAATAAAATCCATCAGAAGTAGTAAAGCCTCTATTACTGAAAGTTTTTGTGAGTTTAGTGAAAATGGTGAACTCTTTGCAGTAAATATGACCATTCAAGAATATGCTTTTGGAAATTACTACAACCACAAACCAAAAGCTACTAGAAAGTTACTTTTAAATAAAAAAGAACTTAAAAAGCTTAATAAAGCAGTCCAGAACACAGGGCTAACCATTATACCATTGCGATTGTTTATTAATGATAAAGGCTATGCGAAACTTGTAATTGCATTAGCTAAAGGGAAAAAATTGTTCGATAAGCGTGAAACTATAAAGGATAGAGACAATAAGCGAGATCTTGATAGAATCAAGAAAGTTTACAAATAATTTTAAGGGTTTCTTAACGGTTTAAATTATTGATATTCTATAATTTACCACTTTAAAATTTTCATTATGAAAAAATTATTAGTATTTCTATTAACTAGTGTTTTGTCTTTTAATATTCAGGCTCAAGAAAAATCAATGAAAGAGAACGAAGTTGAATTTGAAATTGATAGCACTTCTGTTTTAACTTTAGATACTACTATTAAAACCTTATACGCTGTCATTTCAGGAGAAAAAGGAGTAAAAAGAAATTGGAAACAATTTAAGTTTCTATTTAAACCCGATGCAAAATTGATACCTTCCGGCAAAGATAAGGCCGAAAACTATAGAGTGCGATATATGAGTCCTAACGATTATATAGAAGGTTCTGGCAAATGGTTGGTTGAAAATGGTTTTTTTGAAAAGGAAATACACCGAAAAATTGACACCTTTGGGAACATAACCCAAGTATTTAGTACTTACGAATCTTTTCATAGTGAGTCTGATGACATGCCTTTTATGCGAGGTATCAATAGTATTCAATTACTAAACGATGGTAAACGCTGGTGGATAATTAATATTTATTGGGCACAAGAAACCAAAGACCATCCAATTCCAAAAAAATACTTACATTAAATAAAATTTTTCTAACCATCATAATTCCTATCTGTTATGTTTAAAAATCAATATTTACTACTCTTATTTTTAATCACATTTGTATTTAAAAATAATGCACAAGAACTAACAAAGCCTGTATTTAAGGATGGTGAAGCACAAATAGTTGAAGCATTTAACACACCTGAGAAATGGATTAGACATGATTTATTTGTTGAAACCACTTTTGATACCGATGGCGATGGCAAATTAGATCGGATGCATGTAGATGTAACAAGACCATACCAAACGGATACTGAAGGGTTAAAATTACCTGTGATTTACGAATCTAGCCCTTATTATGCGGGTGTTGCACCAGATGTCGATGGAGTATTTTGGGATGTAAATCATGAATTAGGTGATGCAGCGAAAGAGCGTATCCATCCCGAAGTAACGCGATTAGGTGAGAGACCAACCATTTCCACTTCTCAAATAAAAAAATGGGTTCCAAGGGGATATATAGTCGTGCACTCTTCTTCTCCAGGCACAGGATTATCTCAAGGTTCACCAACTGTTGGTGATGATAACGAATCACTGGCTCCTAAAGCAGTTATAGAATGGTTAAATGGTCGTGCAAAAGGGTATACAGAACCTTATGGGAATGAGGAAGTTAAAGCGTTATGGAGTACTGGAAAAGTAGGAATGACTGGTACATCATACAACGGAACAATTCCATTAGCAGCAGCAACTACAGGTGTTGAAGGTTTAGAGGTTATTATTCCTATTGCACCAAACACATCCTATTATCATTATTACCGTTCAAACGGTTTAGTGCGTTCTCCGGGTGGATATTTAGGTGAAGATATCGATGTGTTATACGATTACATACATAGCGGTGATGAATCGAAACGCGCTCACAACAATATAAAAGTTCGTGATACCGAAATGAAAAACGGTATGGATAGACTGACAGGTGATTATAACAATTTTTGGGCCGGACGAGATTATTTAAACGATATGGAACCTATGAAAGCAGCTTTATTGATGTCTCATGGTTTTAACGATTGGAATGTGATGCCAGAACATAGTTATCGTATCTATAAGAAAGCCAAAGAAATGGGCTTAGAAACAGGCATATACTATCATCAATATGGTCATGGTGGGCCACCACCAGTAAGTATGATGAACAAATGGTTTACTCATTATTTGCACGGTATTGAAAATGGTATTGAGGATGAACCAAATAAAGCATGGATTGTTCGTGAAGACGATAAAATGGAAGCGCCAACAGCTTATAAAGATTACCCAAACCCAGATACTTCAGATGTGACTTTATATTTAACTTCTGGTGCTCCACAAACGGGTAACTTAAGCACTATAAAACAAGAAAAACAAGGTAAAGAAACTTTAGTTGATAACTATTCATTTTCTGGCGAAGCTCTGGCACAAGCAGAAATTACGAACCACCGTCTGTTATATGTTACACCAAAACTCTCTAAGGATATCCATATTTCAGGTTTAGCACAAATTACCGTAAAATTAGCAAGTAATAAACCTGCTGCTAATTTATCAGTTTGGTTAGTTTCACTTCCATGGAATTCTAGTAGAAGAGCAAAAACTACCGACAATATAATAACACGAGGTTGGGCAGATCCTCAAAATTATAAATCATTAACAGAAAGTAAGCCCTTAAAAGCTGGTAAATTTTACGACGTTACTTTTGATTTACAACCAGACGACCAAATAATTAAGGCTGGACAGCAAATTGGGTTGTTAATTTTTTCTAGTGATAAAGAATATACTTTACATCCAAAACCAGGAACAGAATTAACTATTGATTTAGATGGAACACATTTAAATTTGCCTGTTGTTGGTGGTGCTGAAATATTTAATAAGGCTTTTAAAGATTAAATATGTCTAATCAAGAGACATCAAAAGAACAAAAACAATATTGGTCCAAACGCTATTTAAAAAACCAGACAGGTTGGGATATTGGTGCACCTTCAAGACCGATTAAAACCTATATTGATCAATTAGATAATAGAGATTTAAAAATATTAATTCCTGGCGCTGGTAACTCTTACGAAGCAGAATACCTTCTTAAACAAGGTTTTAAGAATGTTTATGTATTAGATATTTCTAAAGCGCCACTTGAGGCGTTCCAGAAAAGAGTTCCAGATTTTTCTTTAAATCAGAGTATAGAAGGTGATTTTTTTACACATAAAGAAACATACGATTTAGTTTTCGAGCAAACGTTTTTCTGTTCATTTCCACCTACCAAATCTAATCGTGAACGCTATGCTAATAAATTATATAGTCTGTTAAACGACAATGGAAAACTCGCCGGTTTATGGTTTGATATACCACTAACAGGCGATATGGAAAAGCGTCCCTTTGGTGGTACAAAAAAAGAGTATTTAGGCTATTTTGAACCTTTATTTAAAGTAAAAACTTTTGAGAAATGTTATAATTCTATCGAACCTAGAATGGGCAAGGAACTATTTGGTGTTTTTGAGAAAGCATAGAAAAGAAAACTAATTTTTATCCTCCAATAAAGGCACAAGACTAAACTCTCCAAATTCTTCTTGATCGAATTCTTTTTGGTCTTTTCTAGTAAACATAGTCATCACTTGCACATCAACACCAACAGGAATTACAAGCTTTCCTCCTATTTTTAATTGACTAAGTAAAGGTTTAGGCACAAACGGTGCGCCTGCTGTTACAATAATGCCATCAAAAGGTGCTTCTTCTTCAAGACCAATATACCCATCTCCAAAAATAAGTTTCTTAGCACGATACCCCAATTTTGGGAGAAACTTACTAGTTTTTTTAAACAATTCATTCTGGCGCTCAATGCTATAAACTTTAGCGCCTAATTCACATAAAACGGCTGTTTGATAACCACTTCCTGTTCCAATTTCAAGAATTTTATCTCCAGGCTTTATTTGTAATAATTCAGATTGAAAAGCCACTGTATATGGCTGGGAAAT
>ENA-UZXC01000029-UZXC01000029.1-metagenome-genome-assembly--contig:-Day-2-25m-contig-29_pt1 | contig 12743 bp, 16 predicted proteins | sample MGYA00260340_ERZ794900 | MGnify/ENA metagenome assembly ERZ794900 | reverse complement strand
TTGAAGGCATACATCAATTGACCGCCGACACTATTCAATCCAGTGTTATCCCCAAACACACTCGGCTTGTCAGTATCCTCATGTTCCAAAAGCTGGAGAGTAACTTCAATCACGCCCCCTTTTGGATTATTAACCTTTTTAATTTCCATTGGAGCATCAAATTCAATTGTTGCTACATCAATATCCGCAACTTTCTCAATTTGTGCAGGTGTTTGGTCAATATCAAATTCATTTGGACTACTCATAAGAATTCCTTTAAAAATTAAAATAATGTAGAATACATGTCAACAGATTAACATTTGTACATCTTAAATGTCAACACATTAACATTTGTACAACTGCTTAAACTAGTTAAGTGTTTGATTTAAAACATAAATCATATATTTACAATTACCACAAAAACTAATTTGATTATGTCACATAATCAAATCATATAAATATGGATAAAACTCAATTAAAACAACAACGTCAGGATTACGGATTAACTCAACAACAATTAGCTAATCTAACAGGAGTTTCAAGACAAACCATAATCTCAATAGAATTAGGCCGTAGAAAACTAAATCCCAAATGGGATAGAATGTTTACATATTTTTTCTCAACACTAAAAACTAATGAACGATTGAGAAAACTCGTTATAAATCATAAACTTAAAATAAATAAAAAACTTAGCATGAATAAAATATTAAACAATCCTAAATTCAAAAACTTATCTGCTAATCAAATACCATCGCTCAAAAAACAACTGATAGTTTTGGATGAAATTGAATTAATATTGACTCAACAGCAAGAATATCTAGAGTAATAAATACCACCAACCAAACTACCATATAATTGATTTAATGGAGGAGACCAAAAGCAGGGAGCCTAATAATAGCAGAAATATTCAGGCTCCGTAATCAATTCTCGAATCCGCTCAATGCGGATGAGAGATTGTGAGTAGTTGACTTTACTTAAACTAACTAAGGTATTTGCATATGGACTAAGCAGCAATCTAACTGCTGCTTGCCTTCAGGGTGTTAGGTGTTAAGAAACAATCTTATACTGTTTCCTTCCTTAAAGGTGTTCGTCACTCCTCCTCTTAACTTTAATATTTGCCAATTACTTACACAGCTTGCCTTCCTTCAGGGGGTTAAATAAGCGGACATCTAACGTCCGCTTTCCTTTTAATATAACCATCCAACCTAACTGGTGGTTATACACCCCTTCGGTTTTTCGCTGTCAAAAGCTGCGTAAAATCAATTTTCCTCTTCTGCTCTTCGCTCGGTTCTTCCTAAAAGCTACGTAAAAGCTACGTAAAATCAAGTTGATTCGTTCCTCATTTTAATTTTTTTATCATCGTAGCGATAATCTTTTTTCTGGTAGCCAAGCTTAAACATCATTTGGTCAATGTCAATCTGCTCTAAACAATCACGTCTCATCATCGGGAATCCTTGAACGTTAGTTTCTCCTAAATCAACATGAAACGTTTGCTCAAATTGTTCGATTGTTTCTATTTGCATAATAATTTTTCCTTGTTAGCTGGTGAATAACTGTTAGCTGGTGAATAACTGTTAAAATCACTGGTGAACACTATAAGCTATTGATTTATAAAGAAAGGTGAACAGGTTGAACAGGTTGAACACTATAAAGGAAGTTTGTATATGGAGTATGGAGTTTAATGTTATATGTATATGTGCTATATACATTCTATATATAACTTCCTTTAAGTGTTCACCCTATTCAACATAAACATTATCAATAACTTAGATGTTCACCTTAAAATATAAGATGAATAGCTAGTTGTTCACCGTTTGTATTTTAGATAAAAAAAATGGCATGTAGAGAGATTTCTACATACCATTTTAAGTATTTACTTAATGATTAGTTAGTATCGAATTAATCCCATATTGCATTAATGTAGCAATGTGTTTAGCATGTTTTAAATCTGTGAATCCTTTAACAAATTCAGTATCTTGAGTGTTCATCTTATTGAATGCAAACTTTCTAACTTTGTTATAACTGGACAATCCTTTGCAAATTTCAGCCATTTTTTCAAACGTGACAAGTTTTTTCTCTTGACCAAATTTTTTCCAACCATAAAAGGAGAATTCAACTTGAATCTGTGAAATTGTCTTGGCATTAATAACCCTAATAATTGGTAAACCTAAATTTTCAACATCAGTCCAATACCTCAAATCGCTTGTGTCACCTTGATTCTCAAGCAATACATTACTATCTGTGATGTTTAATTTAGGATACTTAGCTTGCATTTTCTTGGATAAATTAAGCAGATTGTTATGAACTTGCTCAGGACTTAATTGTGTTAGTTTCTGCTCAGTATCAGCGTATACTCCATGTTTGCGTATGGCTGGTAGTACTTCCTCCATTACCCACGTTTCAAAAGCCTCTGCCTCTGGTTTATGAGACTTGATAATCAAACGATAAAGGTTAGGTTCGTTAATGTAAATTAGCTTTTGAATACCCTTACAAGTAATCGTGTCTTTATTACAGACACCCTTTTGTTTGCAGTTTATTTGTATGGCTTGTCTCGGATTGGTATAACCAAGTACATCGCAAATATCTTTAGCACAAAACCATACTGTACTATCTTTATTTGTAATGGTACGAATGTTATTGGATTCAAACGTAAAACCGACTAAGTTTTTATTAAGCATAATAGTTTCCTATTTGTTGTTGTAATCGTTTGATTTTGTTGGGATGTCCATTTTCTGTATACCACTTTTAGACCTGCTGTCCACTTGGTGGATAGACGACCTATGTTTTACATAGCCCGTTCTGTTCACCAGTTGGATTTTAGATAAATAATTGGTATGTAGAGTAATTTCTACATACCAATTATTTAATGATAATGACGTTTAAAATCTTCAACAATTGAATTGTATTGATGAACATCAGAGCTGAGTATTAATTCCCATTCTTCATCCGTTCCGTTCATTACATTTATATAATGTAGTTTTAAGCTGGCGTTGTATTCATTATCTGCATTATCATCAGCATTCGTCATATTAAAAAAACTCTGGATTGGTGAAATTGCATCTTCACCATCGTATTTAATCCGAATCCCAACAAATTTAACTCCATCTTTGGTGCGTTTTAATCTATGGATAGTATTGCCCATTTGTAACTGGTTAGTTACTAAGTCTGTTAGTAATGGAGAAAAACGATTGAGTGATAATGGTTTAACATTTGTATCATGGCAATATTCACAATATGAAGGATACAAATGTATGTTTGAATGTAGATAATGGCCTTTTCCAAGCTCCTTATCTTCTTTTGCACTTCCTACATTAGTTTTTGCATCTTCATCAATTATTGTACAAGCATCTAACCATGCAGCAATTTGATTAGTTGATAATAAGTTTTCATGCGAAAATTCCGCAATTGATTTAACTGCGGTTTCAGTATCTCTTACATAACTTTCAACCTTTTCAACTGGCATTTCTAAAACCCAGTTGATAACACCAGATAAGTGTGGTTTAAATTCTGCTTCTAGGTTACGACGTTTATTAACTTTAACCACATTATTAAATTTAACTGTAATTTTTCTTCTTCTTAAACCGCTTGTATAATCACTGCTGCCTATGTGTTCATTTGCAGCTATTAAAACCATTCCTTCATAACGAAAAGGTCTGGAGCTTTGTTTATTCTTCTCTTCATATGGTAAAGTATCGCCTCCAGTCATTGCCTTGAGTGTTGATACATCACCTGCAAATTTTTCTGCATCAGTTACGATGCATAATCTTTTGCCATATAGTTTAGATGTTTCAAATCGTGCAGCTTCGCCAGATTCTAAACGTTTTAGTTCTGTAGCGTGTGTGTTTCTAGTGCCTACTAAAGCCTCGCATAATCTAATAAACGTACCTTTACCACTACCACCTGCCCCAATCAATTCTAAATACCGTTGTAAATCTGCTCGACCTACTAGGATGCAATTAAGATAAGCTCTTAATAACTGTACTTGTTCCTTATCTCCATTAACTGCTTCCAGTAACCAATCTGTAACCGGTTTGCATGTTGCGTTGGGTTTGTATTCATACGGCAATTGCCATGTTAATAATTGATTAGGGGAATGTTCAGATATTTGCATTGTTGCCATATCTAGTACACCATTTTGAAATGGGATAATATCCCGTTGCTCGTTCCAAAGCTCTTGAATCAATTCAAACTTTAGAAATTGGGAAATACCATTAAGATAACCAATTGAGTATCCGCATTTACCAGCATTCCAAGTAACTATGTGGTTAATCATTCTCATTGCTACTGAACTTGTACACTGTTGCCAGTGATTATCTTTGTAAAGCATCCATTCTTCCCGTACCGAATCAAACTTTAATTCTTTACATTCATTTTCAAGGAGTTGAGCTGCTTGATTTTGTTGTACTAATTTAGGATTACCCCAGTCATCTCTGTAAACAAGTAGTTGTTTATCACTATTTGATTCTGTGACAGAATCTAATTTGACTTCTACAGGATTACCATCTTTATCATGGGTTGTGGTTGCTTCATTGAATGCTTTAACATGTTCGGTAAAATCTTTGTAATTGAACATATTGACATCAATTTGATTTGGGTCTGCATCTGCGGCATCCCATTTTTCAGGTAAACCTTTGGGAATTTCTATTACTTGAAGTTTAGAAACTTCGGCTTCTGCTAATAAATCAATTAAAACTTTGACGTACTCTTGACCAGCTTCATCATTATCTGGCCATATGATAATCTCTCGGCCTTTAAGTGGTTTAAAATTAGTACGTTGGGGAGATTGACTACCGTGGGCTGTGGTTGTTGATACATCATTAGGAAAAAACTGTTTAACTGAATCGGCTGCTTTCTCACCCTCACAAATAACAACAGCTTTATCAGGATTGGCTTTTATTTCTGGTAAGTTATAAAGTGGTAATTTTCCTTTTGGGTCTTTCCATTGCCATTTACCAAGTTCTGGATTCCAAGATACTGGCCTAAATTCTTTGTCATCTTTACCGTCTTTATCTTTAGTTTCAAAACGATAAACAAAGTATTCATTATTATATTCCCATATTTGCGATGGATTACCAAGTTTATAATGTTTGTCTGGTGGCGGTGTGAGTTCTGGTATGATACTAAATTGAATTGCAAGTTTTTGTGCAGATTCTTTGTATTCACAGTTGAAAAGATAAGCATGTAGAGAAATTAAATCCCCTCCTTTATCCCCAGTAGCAAAATCTGCCCAAACACCACTGGATATATTGATATTAAAACTGCCAGCTTTGCTATCATTTCGAGTTGGGTTTAAAGCAGAAAATTCTTGACCACTTTGTTTGCCATCTGGCAACCAATTAGATAATAAAGAATGAATTTGACTAAGTGCTGCGGTCTGCACTTTTTGAAAATCAATATGCATAAAAAAAATCTCCAAACACCAGCAAATATCACTTGATAGATTTTGATATCAAGAGTATAATTACTAGTGTTATTTAAATGAAAAATAAAGTTATTAAGCCCATTGGCGTGTCACCGCTTTTGGGCTTTTGTTTTTTGTAGCCTAATATAAATTTATAATACAATATTAAATTTGCATATTCAATCAAATGTAGAAATAATTTGCTACTGAATAGGCAGGTATTAATATTGTATTATTATTAGTATGGATAATACTTTCGCAAAAAGGTTTAGAGATGAAAGAAAACGATTGGGATTAACTCAACAAGAACTTGCTGATAAATTAGGTATAAGTAAGAGGACTATCACTAATTGGGAAACAGGACAAACTAAACCATTTTTAGATAGAATGGTAATGGAAGGCATGGATGTAGGGTATTTGATATCTGGTATTCCTTCACCTCCAGAATGTTTGCAAATGATGAGACAATCGGTCGGTCATGGTAAGAAAACCGATTATCTATCCAAAGATTTAAGAATCCTTGCAATTAAGGAATATTGTTTAATTATAATTAGTCACTTAGAAGATATTGATTAACTTGATTCTGTAACATAATTAAGTTAGTAATAAGGGTTTCTATTCCCTTGAACTCTAGCCTTAGCCTCATGAATAGCAAGTTCTTGTTGGGTTGGCGGGTCGTTCCAGCTCCATAACTTAAACATTTTAATCTCTGTTTTTGTTAATGGAGCATTATATATTTTATTCATATACAAGTAGGCTCTAGCTATTTCCCCACGTTTTGTCCTCGGCGGCTCAAACTTCTTCCTAGATATTTCAACATCACAATTTCCGTATTCTCTTCGTTCTCCTGAAATGTTCTCAACCGGTGGATAATTCGACCTGTTGTTATTTATTTCTCCAAGAGCTGGGACTAGATTATGTAAATCTCCCTCGGCTAATTGGAAAGCTTTATCATTACGTGAACAGTTCTTGCGGCCACCTCGTCTCCAACAATCCATTGTATTACCAATTAAACTAGCTGGCACGATATGTTCAGCTTCTAGCCTGTTCATACGTTTAACATCTGATTTGGGAATTACTCCACAACTATTTAAATCTGGCTTCTTATTGTGATACTGGCAATCGCAATAAAAAGTCGTTTGCAATCCAAGCTGTTTATAAATTGGATACAAAGATTTCTTAGCTTTTGAAAACGTTCTTACCTTGTAGCGGTTTAAAGCTTGTCTTTTGATAACATCCCAATTTCTTGTTGGTTCGTTGGAACTGGTTGTAATTGGTTCTGATGGAATTGAAGTTAATGCTGGTTGCTGTGTTGAGCTGGTGCAAGATTGTGGACTACCAACTATCCACAATATTATATATAAAGGAACTATTAACCAGAATGCTGCTCCTTTGTAAGTCTTAAGAACCTTAGTGGCTTCTGTGTTCCGTCCTAATTTATTTAGCTCTAAGTATTTTAGAATATTACGTTTAACGGCTTTTGGTTGCCATTTGTGCCAACCTCTCATTGTTGCCTTTCTAATTGCGGTAAACCAATCTTAACAGCTTGTCGCATAATATTAGATACAGATTTATCACCAGCAAGAGTTTTAGCACGTTCTAACCAATCAGTTTCAATTTTAAAACTGTATATTTCCTTTTTTTGTTTATTACTATCTTGCACGTTTAGTAAATCAGGATGTTGGTTTTTAATTTCTTGCAATAAATTTTCTGCTGTTTGTTTATCCATGTTATTACCTTTTTGTTATGACGTATTAAGTATTACCTTTTTATTATGACCTTTTTAGGAAAAAAGGTATTAACAATTGTTAATACATAATTACCAATTAAGTATAACAGATTTAACTTGCATAGAAAACGATTTTAAGCACCTGACAATTCCAACTGGCTAACTAAGTGGATAAGTTAGCCAGTTTCTAAAATACTAAACCTACTGTTTGCAACAACTTTATTTTTAAGATTTGCTTGACTGGCTAACTAACTATGGTATATTAGAGTTTCTTAGCTAGATTTTTTGGTTAGGAAATTAACTAAAAATTGGAGTATAAAAAATTATGGGATTTAAACAATTTAAATTAACTGGAACTATTACATTACCAATCGAAATGGTAATTGAATGCGATAGTACAAAAATTGCTCCTAGTGAGTTAGCTGAAAAACTATTACTAGAAATGAATATACTTGATGATTCTGAATTGGCAGGAATTTCTAATAAGGGTTTTAGAAGTTTAAATATTGATGGCAATATTACAGAACAAGGTGCAATAGAGTTTAATGATATTGAAGAACAAAACCCTCTTTTTATAAATGAATAATTTTAATCATCCAAAAAAAGGTAGCCAAATATTTGTTAGTCCCTTAACAAACAAACGCTTAATAAAAGCTATCCGAATGCTCTTGGAAGATAAGCCAAGGGATTTATGTTTGTTCGTAATGGGAATTAATACCGCTCTGCGTGCAAGCGATTTACTAGCTTTAAAAACAGAACAAGTTAGGAATTTGCCCGTTGGCGGTGTGCTGCGTGTACATGAAAGAAAAACCAAGAAGTTAAGAAATATAACTATTAATAAGTCAGTTTGGGAAGTTTTAGAAATGTGGCTTGAGGAATGCGATACTGAGTATTTATTCCCTAGCCAACGAGCTGAACATTTAACAGTTGTGTCTTTGAGCAAGATGGTTAAACGATGGTGTGCGATTGCACATACAACCACAGGTATTAAACAAGGAAATTTAAATTATGGTAGCCATACATTACGCAAAACGTTTGGATATTGGCAACGCATGGCTGGTGTTCCTATTCCTGTGCTGATGACAATTCTTAACCATGAATCTCAAGCTACCACTTTGAGATACTTGGGAATTCAAGAGCAAGAAATTGCTGACGTTTATACGGAGCTTAATTTGTAATTAAGACAACTTGAATTATGAATAAACTATAAATAAAATTTATAACAATAGCTAAGTTTACTTCAGGGCTATTTAGCAAAATTAATTATTAATAACAATAATTTATTGAGAAATTTAAAAACGCCCTGGAGTAATCTTAATTTTTGCAGATAGTCATTAATATTATTTATCATTTATTTTAAAATGCCATTGTATTAATGTTTCAATCAGGCTATCAAAATTATTTTCAGATATCATCATCTTGTCATCAGGTTTATAACAAAAATCAATATGGTTTGAAATAATCATTCCTAAATCGTTCTTTGCAGAAGTATTAGTACATTCTAATCGATTTAATAAATCTTCATTTGTCATAAATTATTTGCCTATTCTCCTTTTTAACGTACTAAACCAACCTTTTTTCCCCTGCTTGTTCCAGTCATAACCTAGTGCTGCTAACAATTCTCTAAGCTGGTCATATCTAGGGTTGGTTGCTGATGTTTCTAAAGCTTTCTGATGAAAGTTTTCAATAACGCTTTCGTCAATACGTGTGGCCACGCCTTCAATTGGTTCATTAAACTGCTGTTTCTGCTCTGCCTGTTTAGATTGTAGGCTATTTAAATCTTGTTCTAGCCTTCCTATATCAGCTCGTAAAGCTTCAATTGTGGTTTTTGAATCTTCTATATCTTCAATCAAATCACTATTAACATTGCCTAGTTCTGTATTAGCTTGTACAAATTTTGAAAGCTTATCTTGATTATCTTTCATAGCAATTTGTGAGGCTTCTAATTCACTTTCAAGCTGCTTAATTTTCTGCTGCAATTCTTCAGTATTATCAATTAAGCATTCTTCGGGTATTGCATGAATCATTTTTTCTGTTTGGTCTAAAATGTCATTGCATTTGGATTCAAGTTGCGTGTTTTCTGTTTCAAGGCGTTTGATTTGATTCCGAAGTTCTCCCAATTCTATAGGCGTTATTAAATCGCCTTCAATCCCATAGTCTTCGTGTGGATTAGCTCCAACCCCTCTTAACATTTCAATTATCTTTTCAGTACTATATTTGCCTTTGGCAATCTTTATAGCATCGGCCAATTTGTTTGGAACTCTAACGGTTTTTGTAGGAGTTATTCCTTTTGTTTCTCCGTTCCAAGAAGAAGTTCTGCCAGCATTTTTTCTCTTTCCGCCGTAATTGCTATCGTAATTGTTGTTAATGTTCGCCATATCATCCTCGTTTGTTTGAATACGTCACACAATCAAGATTGTTATCTTAACCTGAAACTGTGACAAAATCAAATTTATTATAACTTCCCGTTTAAAATGTCTAAATCAATATTTAATTCTTTCAATAACATTTCCTCTTCTAACCTTCTGGTTGGGTCATCACAATATGGTAATGATTGTTTTAAGCTGTTGATTTTAGATTGCGTTATGCCTCGTCTTATCACGTTCAATACGTTTAGGAAGCGTTCCCTTGGGATTGCATCAAATGTATTCCATCGTTCTTTCATCCAATCTTTAAATTGGTCTTTCTCAGGTTTGGGCAATTGATTAAATTCTTTTAGTAGACATTCATTACGGCGTTTGCTGTCTTCTTGCTCGTTGCCTGTCGGATTAAACGGCATTTTGCCGATTGTTTCTTTCTTCTTAGTTATTACAGCAGGTGGAATATGGACAATTTGTTTTTCTGTTACTACTTTTTTTGCAGCTTTTTGAACCTCGCTACCTTCAGAACTTTCAACACTCTCTGGGTCTTGTGTAAATACTTCCGATAATCCACCAGCTCGTAACGTTGCATCTATGTGAGCAGATTTTAAAGCCATTTTAAAAGCTTTGTTAATATCCCAAAATCTTTTATCACCAAATCCAGAAAAATCTTGATTGGCACTTCTACAACCAATCCCATCCGCTACAACATTGCCATTAGCAGAAATTAGCTGACACTTGATAACGATGTTCTTGATTTCCTTACCATCAAAAATCATCTGCTCGTAACGTTCTAAGTTAGGATAGTGAACAGTTAGTGCTAACATTCCACAAACTTTTTCTGCTCCGGCTTTTGTTAGGAACGGTTTAGAATTTCTACCACCAATTTTAATTACTAGAAAATCTGTACCTTGTACTAAATTTTCTTGAATTGTAGATAATAAAACTGTTCTATTCCCTAAACGTTGTTCTAATGCTTGTTTAAAATTCTCTGGGTTTAATTCAAGTACATTTGTCCCGATGGTTGACAGTTGGACAGCTTGTGGTTTTTCTAGTAATTTAAATGGTTGTTGTATTGCGGTATTCATGGTGGTATACTCTTTATGTGTACAGGTTGCATCCTGCACACAAGTTAGTTGAAAGATATTATTAAATAGTTTTAAAATGGTATTGCTTCATTCCAAGTAGATTGCTCTGGAAAGCTTTCTACTTCGGACACTTCATTATCCCAATATTCGGGATTACTAAAATCCATCGCAGCATCTTCAATTGCTTCAGCCAAATCTTCCGCAATTGCTTCATATTCCGCAACTTTAATTAATGCTGCGTTACGTTCTGCTATTATTCTGGAAATCATACATCACTATAAACTCCTAATTATCTTGATATAAAGAAATACAACGTTGCCCCAAATCTCCAGCATGTTCAAACCCTTGTTTTAAACTCTTAAGGGATTTATACATCTGACTGCATAAATACAACTCATCCGCTTCTTGATACGTTCGATAAGCGAATCCGAACGGGTATATGTAACCAATTGTATTATTAAATAAAGTTGCTGTATCATGAATTTTGAAACATGCCGTTAATGCTGCAATTGACATATTAGAAAACTCATCTCTTACAGGTTTTTTGGAATACTGCGGTGGTTTGGACAATGCAAAGTTACCGAACATGCAAGTTTGCTCTGCTTCTTCTAAAACAAAGCTAGTGAATCCTACAGAACCCATAACAGAAAATATCCAAATACCAGATTTAGTTTTAAAAAAGAAACCTTTCGGCTTTTTATTAAAAACTGCTGCTCTTTTTCCGTATCCTCTAAGACTATCGTATCCGTTGCTTTTCTTCTTTATATTAAAGAATTTAGCACTGTGTTTGATGGCTTTACCAATAAGGGGGTAATAATTATTGGTTATGGGTTGTTGGTACGTGATACATGAACTAACTAAAATTAATGTAATAATTACTATTAATATCTGTTTCATGTTAAAATCCTAAATGTAGTCATACCTTACGGCATGACTACAAAGTTAAGTTAAACTAGCTTAATGTCTTCACATTGGCTATCGGTAATGCAATCATTTTTAGCTTGTTCATCAGGTGTTGAGGGTGCAACCTCTTCATCTGTTTCAACTTCTTCAACTTCATCTTCAACGATAATCACGTCAAGATTTTTTTCTACAGTTTTTGGCCCAATACCACGGACTTGTGTTAAATCCATTGGTGTTTCAAAAACTAACTTACTATCTTGGTTTTCCTCCAGAAATCCCTTACGATAATCAATAATCGCTTGGGCTTTTTTAGGACCAATTCCCTTTAATGTATCAAGCTGTTGAGCATTAGCAGTATTGATATTTACTTTCCCTTCCTGAGCAAATACTGGAAAGACAAGCATGAGAGATAAAGCAATGGTAGCTAAGAATTTAGCCATGATAAAACTCCATATTAAAGTTATAAAATCCTCAACTTGCTATGCAGTGCTGTAATAGCGTTCTGAGCCAAGTTAAAGGGATTTGATAACAACAAAAGTTGCTACCCCATAACACATTCAATGAATGTGCTAGTGGGTATCAACTTTAAATTGGATTTGTCATTTGTACATTAAATTTAGTTTCTAAAATACGTTTAATCATTTCCATATTTAAAGAATCATAATCAGAATCTAAAAAAAGAACATTACCAAAATCTCTAAAAAGGAAATCCCTTGCTTCTACCAAATTTATTATTTGCTCTATACGCTCCATCATTTTTGGTATAGCATCAGGTTTTAAACCTGCTTTTTCAGAATATTCATTACATAATTCTTTGTGAGCGAAATCAAATACCTGTTCTTGTAACGTTTTCATAATTAATTCCAGTAAAATTAGTACATTGCTACACTCTCAAGAGAGAATGTAGACATGTAATAATTTTCTAATCAGTTAAATACTCAATCAGTTTTTAGCGTATTGTCTACAATTTAACTGTAATCATTAAGATTAAAAATGTATTACTATAATTCATAACGTTTTCTTAGCAAGATTCTTTATCTGTTCCCATGTTTTTTCCAAAAGAATCTAATTCAAATTTTTAAAGAGCTAAATCATACGAGCTGCTTGTCCGGCTGCCTGTCTGATTTCTTGAGTCTATTGTACAGTTATTCACGTCATCAGTACATGATATAAGTCAATTCTCATAAAAGATTTATAAATAATTTCAATATTTTAAAGTTAAATTAGATTCTGTCACAGAATCAAACACTTGACATCATGTACGTGAATTGTTATATTTGCGT
>ENA-UZXC01000884-UZXC01000884.1-metagenome-genome-assembly--contig:-Day-2-25m-contig-884_pt1 | contig 12832 bp, 11 predicted proteins | sample MGYA00260340_ERZ794900 | MGnify/ENA metagenome assembly ERZ794900 | reverse complement strand
ATGGCTGCTATAGGCGATGCCAACAAGTATTATGATCTCATTAAGATGGACTTTATTAAAAAGATGCCATCACCACAAGATCCACGTATACTATTCAAGCGTAACTGTCACAGAGGATGTTTAGATTGGCGTACTGACTTGAATACGGTACAAGACTATGCTGACATCGCTGCAGCCACCCAACGTATATACGAAGAAATATTTGAAGCATATTGTTTAATAACAGCTAAAAAAGCTGAGTGTAAAAATCTAGTACTAATGGGAGGCTGTGCGCTTAATTGTGTAGCTAATACAATTGCTTATAAATATTTTGATAGCGTATGGATTATGCCTAATCCTGGTGATGCTGGTAGCGCAATTGGTTGCGTATTAGCACACAAGAAACAATTTATGGAGTTTACACATGCCTACACCGGACACGACATCGACGGAGAATACCCCATCAAAGCTATTATTAACGAGCTTACAAACAAAAAAATCTGCGCCGTTGCCAGCGGTAGAAGTGAATTTGGTCCAAGGTCTCTCGGAAACAGAAGCATTTTTGCTGATCCTAGAGGAGTAGATGTAAAAGACCGTGTTAATACAATCAAGCATCGTGAAGCATTTAGACCATTTGCTCCTATGATATTAAAAGAGCATTTGGCTGATTACTTTGAGTTACCCAAAAACTTTACTGAGTCACCATTTATGCAGTACACACTTAAATGTCGACAACCACATTTATTTCCTGCTATTGTACATTACGATGATACATCAAGAGTACAAACAGTAGATGAGTCAAATGGCTGGATTTATACCTTACTAAAGAGTTGGGCAATGAAAACAGGTTGTCCTATGTTGCTTAACACAAGTTTAAACATCAAAGGCGAGCCCCTAGTAAATACCAAGCAAGACGCACTACGTTGGGAACAACAATATGGAGTAAAGGTATGCTTACCAGAATTAGAAATTTTATAATGTATCCCTGGGATCGTTATCAACAACAAAAAAAAACTAAAAAAACGATTAGAAGAATTACGTAAACGTGATCCTTTTATATACGAATAACTATTGACAAATCGTATATAATCGTATATAATAAAGAACAATGGAGAAATTAATTGCTAGACGTAATATTTTTGAGCTATGATGAGCCAACAGCAGACGAAAACTTCCAACTGCTACAACTATTTGCACCACATGCAAAGCGTGTACATGGGGTGTCAGGCATTTTAAATGCCCATAAAGAATGTGCAAAAGCAAGTTCAACAAACTATTTTTATGTAGTGGATGCTGATGCCATTATAGACGAACAGTTTAGTTTTAGGTTTAAGCCCAGCCAACACAAAGAAGCATATGAAAATGTTGCCGAAACAGATTGTGTCTATACTTGGCGCAGTTTAAATCCAGTAAACAGACTTATATATGGGTATGGTGCTGTTAAGTTATTCCCCAAGCGCCAATTATTACAAGCTAAAGAATTTAAAGTAGATATGACCACTACTATTGGCTGTCCGTTTGTTCCCAAGTTTCAGATCAGTAACATCACAGCATTTAATACAGATCCTTTTAGTACATGGAAAGGTGCATTTAGGGAAGCAACCAAATTGGCCTCAAGTATTATTCCCAATGGAGACAATACTGATAATGAGTACAGGCTTAAAGTCTGGTGTGAACGTGGCAAATACGCTGATTTCGGCGAATACAGTTTAATGGGAGCCCGACAAGGCAGAGACTTTGGTACACATTATAAGAATGATAAAAAAGCATTACACCTTATTAATGATTATACATGGCTAAAGGATCAGTTTAACGAAAATGAATAATTATGGGTTTTTAAATGGGTTAGAATCCTATTTGGAACAAAAAAATCATCCAAGGGCAGAAGTATGTAGTACTATTAAAAAAGCAGTATTGCATGGTAATCCTTATGCAATACGAGATTTAATTTTATCTGAAATATCCCGTGGTAAAACACCACACACTGAGCAATTAGTAAAAGCAATCTTAAGTAATTTACTTAAAGACGAAGATGATGTTAATGCACGTAGAGTACTGAGTTTACTCAGTCACTGTGTAGAAGATCCATATATACAAAATGCAGCAAGGTGGAGTATTAAGTGTCACAATGTCATTGATTTCGACGATCATTTTAGCCGTGGACAAATGAACAGTAAAATGTGGCTTGTTGAGGAACTGCGTAAAGTACTTGATCAAAGACATCAGGAAGGATATACTGGAAAAAATGTTGTACAGTATGGTGGCTGGTATGCCACCGTTGCATATTTTATATTACAAGATCCGCGTATAAACCAGTACATAAGTTTAGATACAGACCCAGAGTGCGTTGAAATAGCCGACTGGTTTAATGAAAGTAATTACAAAGATGAATGGCGCTTTAAAGCAGCAGTGAAAGATGTTAATGAAATTTCCTGGGAAGGCCGGACGTTTAACGTAAGCATAGAAAATAGAAAAAAAGAAAACATCGATATGCGTGTTGGTCCTAATCTGATTATTAATACAAGTTGCGAACACATGACAGAAGATTGGTTTTACAATTTACCCAAAGACATGTTTGTGTGTCTACAAACAAACAACTACTTTAGTAGACAAGAACACATTAATTGTGTTAATAGTATAGATGAAGCTCTGGAAAAATACCAGTTTAGTCATGTATTCTATAGTGGAGAAAGAGACATGGAGTCTTACACACGTTTTATGATTATAGGTACAAAACATGGTAGATGATTTAACATTGAGGCAATTACAAACTGAAAGTGCTAGAGCATTAAGTACTATGCAAGCAACCAATAACAACATTTACAAGTTTAATAAATTGGCGCACCACGATAGTCAAAAATGGTATCGTGCTGTAATTGAATGGTATGTAGAAGAATACGGAGACTTGCCTAGTAAAACTGGACCAGGTCAAGATGTAAAGTTAATCATTGACAATGTATAGCTATCATAATATAAAACAAGTACACTTAGAAGTTACGCAAAAGTGTCAGGCAGCATGTCCTATGTGTGACCGTAATGAAAATGGTGGGCCTGACAATCGTCATATTACTAACGCTGAACTAAGTTTGGCAGACTGTAAACGTATCTTCAAGCCGGAATTTATTCAACAACTGGATAGTATGTATATGTGTGGCAACTTGGGAGACCCGATTGTTGCCCGTGACACACTTGAAATATTCCGTTACTTTAGAGATCATAATAGTAAAATGTGGCTGAGTATGAACACAAATGCAGGAGCAAAAAGCGTTGAATGGTGGAGCCAGTTAGCTGAAGTTTTTGGCAGGATGGGTGCCGTTATTTTTAGTGTAGACGGGTTGCATGATACTAATCATTTATATAGGCAAAATGTTGTATGGGACAATGTGGAGAGAAACATGCGGTCCTTTATTGACGCGGGCGGCAGAGCACGTTGGGATTATATTATTTTCGGGCACAACGAGCACCAAGTAGCTGAAGCTGAAGCACTTGCTAAACAGTGGGGGGTCGAACGTTTTCAAAAGAAAAAAAGCGCACGTTTCTTTACAGCAACTAGTAAAGCCAAAGATAAACATCAAGCACAGAATCGCAAAGGTGAACAAACACAAGTTATTGCTAAACCAATTAAACTAGAACATCAAAACTTAGCACTGCTCAAACAAAAAGAGATAGAAAAGACATACGGCAGTATGAATGATTATTATAATAGTTGCAGTATAAAATGTAAAGCAGTAGAAAAATTAGAGATCTTTATTACCGCAGAAGGGTTGTTGATGCCTTGTTGTTGGACTGCTGGACGTATGTACAAGTGGTGGCACCGAGATTACCGCGTAGAACAAATATGGGATCATATTGATATGGCTGGCGGTAAACAGGGTATCGACATTCTTACACATGGATTAGAAAGTGTATTTGACAGCGGTATACTCGATACTATACAAAAAAGCTGGAATAAAACTAGTGTAGCTGATGGCAAGTTGGGCGTTTGTGCTATGAAGTGTGGCACCGAGTTTGACCCATTTGCGGAACAGTTTAAATGAGTTAACACAACGGAGCAAGTGGTCTATTCAGCACACAGTTGGATTATCCCTTAATTTTCGCTTGGTAATCATCAGGTATCTCTTTACCCAGTTCATATAACCCACGTAAATGAGGTACATCAGTACACAAGTCCGTGCCACGAGCTAAATCAAGTTGCTTGACGCCGTTAAACCAGTGGTACAATTTATCATATTTAGGTGCCTCATACTGATTATCTTCTTTAAGAAGCCAATTCTGCCAACGTTTGATAGTATCTTTCCAATTTCCTGGATGGTTGCCTGTTATATCAAGTTGACGTAAACTGTCTAAACATTGCTCACGTAATTCTGGTATATAATATGACATTTTTGGTTGCGTTGTATTATTTGTCCAAATAGTTAAACTGCCGTTTGGTTTTTTGTATCGGGCGGATTGATTATTAGGCGAGCAGTTATCCATAAGCCATTCACCTAATTCGTGTATATTGGGTGCATTAAAAATATTCCAACATGTTTGTATACTCAGCTGAACACCGCTTTCATTAATTCTACGATATGTATTGAGCCATTTTTTATCTTTATATCCGTAACGAATATACTCTCCAGTACTACCAAACCCATCATTGCTCATAGTAATGCTTGCATTATCACCCCAGTATACAAGATATTTGTCGATAATATCAACCCCTTTATACTTTGTAATACTGCCGTTAGTATGGCTCCAGATGTGAACTCGTTGATTCAACCCACGTTTTAGTAATTCTTCCAGTAACTCATACGTTTCTTCAGCCATAAATGGCTCGCCGCCGTTTAGGTGTATAGCATGTATTGAGTCTATGTTTCTTAACACATAGTCAACTTTGTGCTTGGATCCGTTAACCCAATTGGTCATATTACTATGATAGGTATCAGGATTGTGTCCATTTAGTACAGCATATTCACGTTTGTAGTTGTCATTAATTGTACTACTGAGTTCTGGTGTACACCCTAAACATGCCATATTACATTTACTGGTCCACAAAAAATCCAACCACTGTGGTTTATGTTTGTGTAGTGTGCCGTCTGGATCTGTGTTGTTAACCAAATCTGTGATAACAGGCACTGTACTCATACCACTACTGTGTAAGCGATTTAAACTAGTTTCGCCATTCTCTTCTTGCGCCCAACAAGCGGTACATTGTGGATGTCGTTCGTTACGCAAAAACGCTGCTCTAACATCTTTAGCATGGTCACTATTGTACATTTCTTCAAACGTTTGCTTACCGCTCCAGCCAATTGGTTGTCTAGTCTTACAGCAAGTACTTACTAATCCCCTAGGCCCTTCATGTAAACTATTCCATGGACTTGCACAGAAATTACTGAGTCCAAATTCCTCTACAAGTTTTTCATGCACTTGCTTGTCGGTCATATTTTTTTGTTTTAAGTGTTTGGGTATCTTTGCCATAGTATTATTTATATGATAAATATCAGTTATACTAGTACATAATAGTAGCAATAGTAGCAATAGTAGGATTAATAATGACATATACACGAGTTGAATTGGAAATTTCAAGTGACTGCAATGCTGCATGTCCTGGCTGTCAAAGAACACAGAACTTGGATATAATACGGCCACAAAATATAACATTGGCACAAATAAAAGAATGGTTTCCTAACAAAAATGATGTTCATGACATCATGTTTAAGTTTTGTGGAGTATTGGGTGACCCTATTGTGAATCCAGAATGTATGGACATTACAAAATATTTGGTTGGCCTTGGCGCTCGGGTACAATATAGTACAAATGGCGGCCGTAATAGTGTTGAGTGGTGGCGTCAGCTTGGCGAACTAGGCATTGATATACACTTCTGTGTTGATGGAACCAATACCAATCACATATATCGTGTCAATACCAATTATAATATAATTAAGCGCAACATGAAAGCATATAGTGATGCTGGGGGAGAAGCTTCGTGGATTTATATTGTGTTTGATCACAATGAACACGAAGTAGATGAAGCACGTGAGTTAGCTAAACAGTTGGGATTTAGATTTGCTATTCGTACTGGTATGCGTAATTCATTACATGACTGGGTTAGTAAAATAGGAAAAAAGAATAGCAAGACTGAAAAAACTATTACCACAACTGGTGAAAAACAGCATTCAAAAGTAGAAGACGTTAAAGAGCTTGAACAGTTCATTGCATCCCAAGACAAATCATCACATCAAATTCAAGATGTAATCAATAGTATTAATTGCAAATACATTCACGGTCGTGAAATATTTGTAGCGGCCAATAGCACACTGTGGCCTTGTTGTTTTTTATGGAGTAATGCTTTAAACAATAAAGAAAAAATCAATGACAAATATGCTGAGTTCCCCAATGACTGGAATAACTTGCGTGTACACAGCATTAGTGAAATCTTAGCCAGTGATTATTATCAAACATTACTGCAAGATAGTTGGGATCCAAATCATCACTTGCATGTAAGTCGTTGTATTAAAACCTGTGCTAAAAATCGTGCATATCATAATGAATTCAAATATACCGAATAAAATTAGCTATGTCTGGATGCAGCATCTCATCATATAACTGGTTGTGTACACGATCAAGTGTCAGCGTATCTAGTTTAAATTGAGTTCTGCGTTCCGCTAATACTGCTGGTGCATGTTGTGCTTGTATACACCACTCTAAATACTTTATTGTTTTTTCTACTCCATCACTCACATATTGATCGCAATCGGTTGCACTGATATTTTGCAGTGCCATGTCCAACAGGTCCGAACTTGCCCACTTGACATCTAAACAACTGCCAACTGGATGTGGATCAGGAATACATTTCCAAGTTATTTTATGTTCACTATACCAGTTATGTTGTATAATCCAGTCTACTAAGTTACGAATATTCAGCATGTTGTATGTGGTCAATACACTGCAAATATGTATTTCAGTACTGGCTGGTTGTTGTGTATTACACAATTGATCAATATTATCTTCCAGCTTACGCCAGTTAAACGGATAATGCATGTATTCATATGTACTACGAGTACCGTCTATGCTTAATGTAAAATGGCGTTCATGAAACTGTTTCATACTGTCTAAAAACAAATGATTAAATTTAGTAGCATTGGTTGTTAGATATATTTTTATGTGTTCTGGATAGTCTAAATTATTAACAATACTCCAGAATGTTTTACTAATAGTGGGCTCGCCGCCTGTAAACTTTAGCTCACGCAAACTATTACCCAGGTCAATGATCTCTTGTTGATATTTTTGGTGGATTATCGAACCCACCTGATTTCCATGTATGTTGCGTTGACTGTCAGTCTGAGGTGTGTTATAATATTCAGATAACTGTAAGTTAAATTCCAAGTAGGTAGAATGTTTCATAATTATATTTATCTACGTGCTTAATTAAGGATAAATAAATTTATGAATAATAAACCTACATACAAAAACTTCTGTGTACTTCCATTTGTACACCTGGCTACAACCACTGAAGGCAATTGTAGATTGTGTTGCAAAGTAAGCAAGTTTGACACCATCAATAAACCGGACGGCACACCATATAATGTTAATGTGGACAGTGTTGATGAGATATGGAATAGTGCCCACTACAATGAAATACGTAATATAATACTGAGAGATGAAAAACTGCTTGAGTGTGCGACATGCTGGCGTGAAGAAGAACTTTTCCGCAGCGACTGGAGTAAAAACCGAAAAAATGAATTGCCCAGTAAGCGCCGTATTGAAAATCAAAAATGGCTACATCGCGAGAAAACAAAATTAGCAGACAGCTTCCAAACAGTTATCGATGACCCAAAAATACGTTACTTTGATGTTAGACTGAGTAATTTGTGTAATTTAAAATGCCGTATGTGTTGGCCACACTTTAGCAGTCAAATTGTTAAAGAACAACGAGAATTTGACAAGGCTGGATTGCCTACACATTATGTAAAATATGATATCCCAGAATGGGATACTAAATTGTTGTTTCAAGGTATTGAAGATAATTTGATAGCACTGGAGGAAATTACATTTGTGGGTGGCGAGCCAACACTGCATGAAGAAATGTATGCACTATTGGATAGGTTAGTATCCACTGGGCGAAGCAAATCTATACGATTAAAGTATACAACTAACTTAACAAATATTCAGGACCGTCTTTACCATTATGCCAAGAACTTTAAAAACACTGTGATCAATGGCAGTATAGATGGCGTTGGACCTACAAATGACTATATCCGTCATCCCAGTGACTGGACAACTATAGAGCGCAATATTGACACCATATTAGCATCAAGACGCGATGTTTATCAACATTTGACACTGACTCCAGTAATACAAATATACAACGTATGGAACTTGGGCGACATTGTGCGTTGGTATATGGAAAAATGGTTAAACCTGGAGGGCGGCAAAACTAAAGAAGGCTTTACACTTAGAATGGATTTGTTGTACGAGCCCAGTTACCTTAGCGTAAAGAGATTAAACGCTCGTGGTAAACAACACTGGTACCAACACACACTGATGCCCACACTAGAGTATATCGATAATATTATCCAAAATATCGATTCTTATGATCGTGAAAGTCGTGACTATTGGTATCTATTCGTCGAGCTTCGTAAAAAATTAATCAATATTGCTATATACATGGGCGTACTGGAATATGACGAAGACGGGAGACTACAACAAACAACTGACAACACAGACAGTAGTCATGACGAAAAATTGGCTAAAAAATTAGTAGACTATACCAAACAATTAGACAAACACCGTGGCCAGGATGTTACTGACATCATACCTGGATTTTATGAGTATATTGAATGACAAAATCACCAACTGAAACATTTTGTATCCTGCCTTGGGTACATTTATCAACCAGACCAGACGGCAGTATGCGAGTATGTTGTACAGCCAATGCTAGTAGTGTTGGTCCAACAAATGACAAAAGTGAATGGGGAGGTATGGTAGGCGTACTTAAAGACGATCTGGGCCGTCCCAACAACTTAAATATTACAGACTTTCAGAGCGCATGGAATTCAAAGTATATGCGTAATGTTCGCAAACAGATGCTTAATGGCGAAATTCCAGCTAGTTGTACCAAGTGCTTTAAAGAGGAAGCCGCAGGACATCGTAGTAAACGACAATGGGAAACTGCTTACTGGAGTCAGCGTGTTGATGTTGACAATCTTATCGATAATACACAACCAGATGGCGAAGTACCTCCCAACTTGGCATACATTGATTTACGTTTTGGTACCAAGTGTCAGTTAGCCTGTGTTATGTGTAGCCCACATGATAGCAGTGGTTGGATTAAAGATTACAAAAAGATCTTTCCAGCAGTACAAAACACTACATTAAAAGACACCATGCAGTGGAGCGACAAAGGCAGTATAAACGGAAGTAGTTACAACTGGCACAAACAAAACGATACATTCTGGCAACAGTTTTATGAACAAATGCCTACAATGCAGCAAATATATTTTGCTGGAGGCGAAAGTTTAATCATTGAGGAACATTACGAGATACTTGAACATGCGATTAAAATGGGGTATGCAAAAGATCTGGAACTTCGTTATAACTCAAATGGAGTCGAATGGCGAGAGGATCTATTTGATCTGTGGAAAGAATTTAAATTAGTGCGTTTCCATTATAGTATAGACAGCATTGGTGAAATGAATGACTACATACGTTATCCTAGCGAATGGAAGCGGCAACGAGAAGTTTTCCATATACTGGATACACAAACAAGCAACAATGTAGAGATCACTGTTGCATGTGCTGTACAAGCTCTTAATGTATACTATTTGCCGGACTTTATCAAGTGGAAACTGGAACAAAACTTTAATAAAATTAACATGTGGCCGTTTGGTGCTGGTGGTATCAACTATCATTTTGTTTATCATCCAGGACACTTGAATGTTAAAGTACTGCCAGACTGGTTTAAAGCAGAGTGTCGTAAAAAGTATGAAGAGTTTTATCCCTGGTGGGAGGCAAACTGGGAAAAGTGTATACCCAGCTGGCACAAAGATAAAGTAACATACGATGAATGGCGTTCGGCCGAGTATGGTATTAAAAGATTAGAAGGAATGTTAACATTCATGGAAAGTGAAGATTGGAGCGTTCGATTACCTCAACTAAAAGAATATTTAAGTTTGTGTGATAGACAACGTAACAATAGTTTTAGTGCAACATTCCCAGAAATGAAGGAGATATTTAATGACATTTGACGTAAGTTTCAGTAACAGTAGTTATACCAAGTTTAACATAAACCCCAGTATACTTCATCAAGTTGACGAAGCATTATATCCATTTGACACCAATTGGAAACGTGTGGGAGTAAATGTAAGTGGCGGTGCTGATAGCGCAGTGGGCACTGCAACATTGTGTAGTATAATTGAACGGCTAGGGGTGGATTGTGAAGTAGTATTCTTAACAAACGTCAGAGGATGGATCAATAGGCCATGGGCAGCACCAATCAGCGTAGAAGTATATGAAAAATTGCGCAGCATGTTTCCCAGTATACAGATGCAACGTGTACAAAATTATATTCCTCCTGAAATAGAAGATGGCGCAATCGGTATAATTGAACAAATTAACACCAGTGGTGACAGACTGTGTACAAGAAGCTTCAATGCATTTGCTGCACACACATACAAACTGGAAGCCGTTTACAATTTTGTTACAAATAACCCTGATAATCAGGAGTTTGCACATCATCGCGCGCCTTTTGATAGAGGATGGAATGCTGACTTACTAGAACAACAGGTGATTTGTCCACAGATTTATGTCAAAAATAACCCTGTACAAGTTTATCCTTGGAAACTTATTAGTAAAGATTTTATTATGGGGCAATATATCAGACAAGGATGGCAAGAATTACTAGACACTACTCGCAGTTGTGAGGGTGATAAAGCATTGTTTGACTACTTGGATCCAGTTCCGTTCAAAGACTATACTGAATATGAACATGGTGTGACGCCACTATTAACGTGTTGTGAGATCACTGATAATGAACAACAAAGATGTTTTTGGTGCGCAGAACGTAATTGGGCATTGCGACGTGCGCAAAGGATAATCAATGACTCCCAGTAAAGACAATACATTTTGTTGGTATCCTTTTACACAGCTCGCTCTTAAAGATTGGCACAGAGACCGTGGCATTTTGAACGCTACGCCGTGCTGTAATATGATACGTCCTGAAACTCCTGATCCCATGGGACTAAAAGACAAACTTAAAACAATTCAGCCGACTGCTAAAGAAATATTTCACGGTGAGGAGATGACTAATTTAAGAACAGCAGCATTGGCTGGTGAACGTCACAGTGCCTGTGATGTATGTTGGCGTATGGAAGATCGTGGATCAAGCAGCTATCGACTGAATCAGGTAACTCCCTCTCATACTGTGTTACCTGAGGACCCACAATTACGAATGATTGATTTTAGCTTTGGTGAGAATTGTAATTTAAGATGTCGTATATGCATGCCAGGATTAAGTAACAAACTTAGACTGGACTATAGGTATTTTTTAGAAAATAAAGTAGATACATCAGGCATGATGGACTATGATTATGCCATTGATCATCCTGTGACACAGGCAGAGAACAGTGGACCTGGCAATGAATATGCTGTGTTTAACTTTAATCAAAACAATCACCAATGGCGTGATATACTGGATAACATGCATGAATTAGTACACATCAAAGCCACTGGTGGCGAAACCACTCTTAGTAAGGGATTTTTGGAATTTATTGATACTGCTATTGAGCGTGATTGTGCAAAGAATATAATATTAGAGTTTCACAGTAATTGTACAAAGTTTACCAGCCAACTTATGAATAAGCTAAATCACTTTCGTAGATTACATATCAATGCCAGTGTGGATAGCATTTATAAAAATTATGATTATGTGCGATATCCAATGACATGGGATCGTTTGGATCATAGTATTGAAAACTATTTGAATAAAATTAATCTGCCAGGCGCGATCAATTTTAATCCAGTGATAACAGCATTAAACGCACACAGTCTGCCAGACTTGTATCAATATCAAATCAATCTAGCTAATAAATACAAGCATCGTGATATAGAGTGGGTAATGTGGGCCGATTTACTTTGGCCTGACGACAAGTATATTAATATTAGATTTTTACCACAACACATTAAACAAGAATTAATTGAGCTGTATACTGAAATGAAATTACAATCAGATCTTGGTATTGAATGCAATATCGATAATATTATTAGCTTTTTAAAACAATATTTACAACTAGAAATAACAGAACAACATCGAGTAAACATGCTTAGGGAAGTAACAGCATTTGACAAATCAAGAGATCAATGTTATAATGATTATCTACACCCAAGCATAATAAAATTTTTGGAGGCACCGCTTTGACATTGGAATTAGAACAAAAAGACTTTAGCGCAATCAACTTGCTAGATGGTGACAACCTCACTGTAACTTGGGATGTGGGAAGACGGTGTAACTATGATTGTACATATTGTCCTCCACACCGTCATGATAACTTTAGTAAACATGCTGACTTGGCCACACTGCAAAAGACTGGCGAGTTTGTATTTGAATACGCACAGCTAATGATGCCACACAAAAAGAACAAGCGTGTTAATTTAAACTTTACTGGTGGAGAGCCCACAAACAATCCAAACTTTTTGGCATTTGGTCAGTGGTTGCGTGATACATACAATGAGAAATATGCTGACGACTTTACAATGAACCTTACTATTACCAGTAACGGAGCATTTGGTAAACGGATGGCTGACAGTGTTATTGCTAATTATGGATTTATGACTATTAGTTACCATGCAGAAGCACATGCCAATCTTAAAAAGG
>ENA-UZXC01012392-UZXC01012392.1-metagenome-genome-assembly--contig:-Day-2-25m-contig-12392_pt1 | contig 13140 bp, 5 predicted proteins | sample MGYA00260340_ERZ794900 | MGnify/ENA metagenome assembly ERZ794900 | reverse complement strand
TACCTTCATTAAGTCAGCACCTGCGATGCTTCCTACACTGTTAATTACTTCGTAAGCACTGCTTACTTCAACCAATAAAGTGTAAGGCTCTGACATATTACCTGAGTTATCTTCTGTTGTGAATACAGCAGCGTAGATACCTTCTTCGTAGAAGTTAACATCATTAAATGTTACATCAAGATTTGCAAGTAATTCAACTGGCGCATCGTAGTTGTCAGTAAGCTTCAAGTAATCGCTTAATTTAACGTTAGAGAATAATCCAAGTTTTACAACTGGTCCAACTTTAGAACTGATTACTGGATTTTCTGCGTCTAATACGCGTACCCATCTGTTTCTAACAGTAACGTTACCAGATGCATCTGTTGCAGTATAAGTATCTGTGTATAATCCTAGTTTAAATGGATTCACATCACTTGTACGTGTCAACGATACTTGTGTATTGTCATATAAGTTATCCGTTACACTCGCAGAAACTGGTGTGTAAGGATCGTTTACATTATGGTAAACAGTATCCAATGTGTTTAATGAAATTACTGGAGCAACGTAATCTTCAACTACGTAATCAATTACCAATACTGTTTGGTTCATTGACTCGTCAGTTACCGTATAAGTTACTACTGTTGTTCCTTTTACTCTTGTATCAACATCTGCATCACCTTGAGCAGTCGCTGGAGAAATTACATAAGTGAAACGTGGACCGAATGTTCCGTTGCTATAGTTATCAGCAGGGATAGTTCTGTCAACAAACACAGATTGTAATTGAACCTCAACTACGTTTCTAGCGTTGATGTTTTTGATGTCATCATTCGTGATTGTTGGGAATACTTGGTCACGAACAATTACAGTACGCTTTGCAGAAGCGATGTTTGATTGTGCATCTTGAACTGTATAAGTAAGTGTGTATGTTCCAATTTTGAATGTGTTAACCGTACCAGTTACTTGAACTGCAGTAGTTAAGTCACCATCAGTTTTGTCAATCGCTTTAAATCCAGGCTCATTGTAAGTACCTGTGATTACGTCAACATAAACCGTATCAGCACCTGTTAAGGTCAATTCTGGAGCAGACTGGTCAACAACTACATAAACAACACGTGTTACACATGGAGCAGCATTACCTGATGCATCCGAAACACAATAAGTCACGTAGTAAATACCAGCAGCTTGATCATCAACATCACTAGTAGACGTTAAACGAGAAGAGATGTTACCTTCAGTAGGGTCGTATGCAGTTGCACCAGCATCAGCATAAGTAGATCCTACCTCAACATATACGGTATCATTACCATTTAATGTGATAATTGGTGTTGTGTTATCATTTGCTAAGATTAATGCATAATCCTCAAATTCACCAATTCTGTTCGCACCAGCAACTCCACCTGAAGCACCACATGGTACGTTAGGGTCGTTGTTGTAGCTAATACCAACTCTCATTCGAGTTGTGCCTTCAAATGATTTTGCTAAGTCAGGTACAGTAAAGCTTCCCATTACTGTTTTGTTGCTTGTAGTACCTTCATTCAATACCATTTCACCAGCATCGTCGAAGTCTCCATCAATGTTCCAATCAATCCAAACCTTACGGTTTACTTTGTTGGCATTGGTTTGTCTTGCAACCGTTACATTGTATGTTCCACCAAAAGTTAAATCAGCAGCTTTAATGTCCTCAGTGAAGTCTGTGTAACCAATTTCTTCCGTTGACTCATTGTCAATCAAAGTAGCTCTTGGTGTTGCGTTGTCTTCCAATATTACTTGGCTAATAGCAACGTCAGAACTTGTTGTTACACCAATAACTGGCTTACAGTAATCAATTACAATAATGAACTGATCTTTAATTACCTGAGCGTATGAAGTAGCTGAATCTGTTGGAGATAAGTTATTCCATCCTTTCAATGAAACAGTGTACTTACCTGGAGCAGAGAATGCTACTTGAGGGCTAGCAGATGATTCATCCGTTCCACCTGTAAATGTTACAGAAGAACTTGGGAAGAATGTCCACTTAAATGAGTTTGCTTTGTCAGCTTTGCTTGTGAAAATAACATCATCACCTGCTTTAGGTCTTCTGTTATCTGCATCAAAGTCTAATTCTGTTTGTGAAGTAATAGGCGCAACAACGATGTTTCTGCATGCCTTATTCTTACCTGCACAAGTTTCAACAGTTAAACATACATTGTATGTCTTGTTACTGAAAGAAATGTAGTCAAGGTTTTTTGAGTTGGTTTCAACAACACCATCAACTTCCCACGTGTAGAACACTTCTCCAACTGCATTTTGCGAGGTGTTTTCGAATGTATTGAATACCGCGTTGTAAATGGTATCAGGACCAGCGAAACTTGCAACTGGAGCAGCTTGTGTTCCAATAGTTGAAGTCCAGTGACCTAAAAATCCTTTATCCGTAGATGCTCCTGAACTCCATAAGAAGTACATCGCCCCTGATTTAGCTACGATAGGTGCACTTGGCCCAGTCTTATTATCAAAACCATTGTTTGGGTGTAAAGGAGTACCTGTTGCATCCTGACCATCATATATTTTTAAGTTTGCACCTGATTTAACTTTCCAAGTATCAAAAGTGAAAGTAATAGAAGTAGCACCACATGGAGCTATTAAGGCATCAAGGCCACTCTCATTAGGAGAATAGTTACCAGAACCATCCATTTTGCTAATCATTGTACCAGAAGTACAAGTAATAACATTACCTGAAATTGAAGTTAAAGTACCAGGACCCATTTCAACGTCACATCCTTTAAGGATATCAATATAATCACACTTGATTACTGTAGCAGAAGCACCTATATCGTTAGACGATGTTAGTCCAACACACCATTTCCCTACATCAGGGAAGCCAGGAATACCTTTCGCCGTGAAAATTGAAGGGTTTTGATCTGCATCCGATCCACCTTGAGCAATATCAATATGTGTTCCAGCTGAATCCGCTTGTTGGTACATAAACCACTCCCAATAGATTGCTCCGTTGGTAGATAAGTCTGTAAGTTGGAAACTATTGTATAACTCAATAGCATTAGAGCTAGATACGAAATCCGCTACTGGAGGTGCTGTAGGAGAAACAATTTCAACACACTTTAAAATTGAATCTCTACCGATACAATTTTCAGAGTATAAACGTACACAGTACTTACCTGTAGAGTTGAACTTCTCCGTTGCGTCGATTGTAGTGTACTCAATTGACCCATCGTCTCCGATATCCCAACCATGATACGTATAACCTTCTTGGTTTGTATTTACCATGTTTACTTTTGTCTTAACAAAAGCAGTATCAACCATAAAGAAACCTGCTGCTACCGTTGTTGCGTTTGATAACGTAACAATAAAGTCTTCAGTTTCTCCATAATAAGAACTTCCTGTACCATTCGTACATGACTGGCCAGAAGTCCAACCGTTTCTGTTGTAAGGAGCCGTAGATCTTAGACGAATTCTTGAAGTACCAGATCCACTTGCACCACAAGGAATTTGAAACTTAAATTCTTTTGCCGCAGGTGGAGTTCCACTATGCGTTCTGTTCACTACTGCAGGAACTGTTTTGTTTCCTAAAAATTCTCCTGCATCATTAAAGTCTCCATCACGGTTAAGGTCAATCCAAACGCCTACAGGGAAATCGGTGTAGAAGTTGTAGTTCTGACCACTCATCCAAATACTAAACTCACTTCCATAAGATAATTTAAATCCTGGAGAAGTGTTAATCGTATGATAGTACGATGCGTTTCGTGTTGTAGATGTTCTGTCTTGACAACCATCTGGGCTTTTGCTGTATAGCACATTGCCGTTTTGCGTAAAAGTTACCTCCTCAATTGCGGAGTATCTATACGCAGTAGAGTTGTAACCACAACCGAAATAGTGGTACGCATTACAATACGTTTGTGCAAATGCACTGCTTCCCATTAAAACTGTTGCCAACAGCATAATCAACTTACCGGAAGCGCGATAAGCTGAATCTTTAAATTTAGTAAAGGTGATTTTCATAAAATTATTACTTTTTGTTCTACTTGTTTTTTTAAAAGGACCTCAAAAATAGGGATTCTTATAGTTTTAGACACACGCGGTTATCGAAGGTTTCAAGAAAAGTTTGCTGTATATATGTGCATAAAACACAAGTGCCTAATTTACAGTGTTTTAATTATTTTTCATGACATATATTTTACATTAAGACTATGGGTCCAGGAATGGCCTGGTTAATCTCAAAAAAAAGGTTCCTAGATAATTCATCGAGGAACTCTTAGCAACTAACATGGGGAGCCTGACATTTTACAGGCGTCTCACGCAGTCTTTACTTTTAACAATTACATCATTACAAAATCTGATATTTTTAAAGCTTATAAACCTTATATCGCTGAATCTCAGTTCGGCTTATTGCTTCTAAGATGTAGTATCCAGATCTAATCAAGGAGTTTAATTCAACAGAAACCTGTTGCATTTCAGGTTTTATTTCAGATGTCCATATCTCCTGACCCTTCATATCTATTAGTCTTGCGGTATACACTGTTTCTAGGTTTAAACAAGAAAAAGTGAAGTTGCTCTCAAATGGATTTGGTGTAACCACCAATTGCCCACTTTTCGTTTGCAATTTTACATTTGTCAAATACTCCTTATACTTTCCATCAAAATCTACCTGCTTCAGTTTGTAATAAAGACTTCCTCCAGTATTAGTTGGTCTTATATCACTAAAGCGATAGTTGGTAATTTCATTGGTTGTACCCCTTCCATTGATAACCCCTAAAACATTAAACGAATTGCCATCTATACTGCGACTTAACTCAAAATACTTGTTGTTAAGCTCTGAAGCCGTTGTCCAATTTATCACAACCTCACTATCCAATTGCAGAGCTTTAAATTCTATAAGACTAACTGGCAATACAAGGCAGCCTGCACATCCCTCCGCGTCATCTGAGGCTGCAGCATAACTGCCAATTTCCAAGACGGACTGAGATACATGTATTCCGGTATCTGTGCTAGAGCAAGGAATTTTAACATTATATACCAGTGTAAATGTATCACCCGCATCTACAACGTAGGTTTTGTAAGGAAATTCCCCTGTTGGTTTTCCTTTAAAATAAATCTTTCCAGTATCACCATTACTGGGAATTATAGCTGAGTTGTTCTCATTTATTTCGCTTATCGTATCAACTCCTATAAATTCATACCCATATGGGAGACTATCTACTAGCTGATCGAAAGACGCCTTTACGTTACTTGTGTTAATAATATCAACGGTAAATTTTATAGTGTCACAGGCTGATGCAACGGAATTATGTAGCGTTCTAACAATAGTAAATGGATTTAGACTGCTAGGAGGATTGATGGTATCGCTACCGATTCCTGTACCATAATTTGAAGTGTACTTATCTCCATTTCCACTTTGATTATAAGCGTATGGTGCAATCACTGTGGTGCCAGTTGCAATTTTATTCACATAATAATAAATCACAATTATCAAGTGACTTGTTCCAGTATACTTTCCGGTATCGTTAATGAAATACAATTGATTTTTTACACCCACCGGTACTATTAATGGCATATCACTGTAGTATACTTCCGAGCCTACCAGAAGAAGGTCATCCGCTCTAAACAATGAATCACCATTTGGGTTAAAAGAAACATTATCACCGCTTTTAGATATGTTCCCGAAATCGTATGTTACGGTATCAGTCATGATTGAACCTAAAACATCAGCAGTACCAACTGAACGGGATATAAGGTTGCCACCAGCGGCTGCACTTTGCATACTCTTAGTTGTCACTACAGTTGAGGCTGAAACTGTATTAGTGTCATCATCAGAAATTGAAAAATTAAAAGTACTAGCAACATTATAGTCACAAGGAAATGTAAAATAAAAATAGGCAACACCCGTATCTCCTGGGTTTAAATCGCCAATAATTACGGTAGAGTCTAATGGACCCAAAAGTTTTAACCGAGTAGTATCACTATAAGATGAGATATAAACTTCAACATTGGAAAGCGTATCATTAGAAGTTGTATTAATTAATCTAATTCCGACATGAGCAGCGCTTGGTCCTTCTTCGCAGGGTTTGTTACTATCTAGGGTAAAAAGAGGTGCTGTGGCTAGCTCGACTTTGACTTGCAAAGAATCGAGAGCATAGGATAAATTTGAAAAAAGGCTTAAGGATAAGACCACGAGGTTAACGAAAAGTGACTTTTTGTTCATCATGAGCAGAATGTTGCCTTGCACTAATGCGAAAATACTTAATTTCAAGGTTTAAATACAAAAAATCGTTAAAATGCGAGTCTTAGATTGTAAATCGTTGTAATTAGGGGTTAAGTGGTTTTAGATACAACGTTTACAAAATGTAATCGCAAGATTTAAATAGCATCTTGCTTAAAAGACCATTCCACATAAAATTGCTACCACAATATACCAAGGTGATTTAATCTTGGTTTAATAGAGTAAGACTTCCACGTTTGCAATAATCAGGATTTCGAAATAGTTTATTGCATCTGCAGAAAGTAGAGTGGTATAATGAAACTTACCTTCTTCAATCCAATTTAAACCAACAGGTAAGAACATCAAATAGGCAGCCGCTATAACTAGCCCACAAGTTGCTGCAATAACACCAGGCAATGCTTTAACCACCACAGGGTGATGCTTGATTTGTCTCCAAACTGGAAAAACAAAAAATATAAGTAATGCTCCTGGTAAAAAGATATCACGTGCACTGCTAAAGCTACCAAACATCTGCTCAGCTACTGAAAATCCATGCATAGCAATAGCACCAGTAAAACTAGCAATAGTAAATATACTTTAAACGGCACTTCTTTCATGAAGTATGGCTTACTTTTGAATTTCAATGGAAAAAAATGACGTTTTAGACCTACTAAACCACGAACAAAAACTAGCAGTAAAACACATAGATGGTCCAATAATGGTAATCGCCGGACCTGGCACCGGAAAGACCCAAATATTAGCAAGTCGGGTGGCTGAAATATTGTTAAAAACTGATGCTTCAGCACAAAATATTTTGTGTTTAACGTATACCGAAGCAGGGACCATTGCCATGCGCAAAAGACTGCTCAAAATGATTGGGCATGATGCACATCGCGTTGCCATTCATACCTTCCATGGTTTTTGCAATCGCGTGATTCAAGACAACCCGGAATACTTCAATTACAAAGAACTTGACCCAATAAGTGACCTCGAAAAAATCGAATTACTCACAGATTTAGCCTTAAGCCTTGATGACGATCATGCTTTAAAAAAGATGAAAGGGAACGTGGGTTTCTTGGTAAAATCGCTTGCCAATTTGTTTGATTGGATGAAAAAGGAAAACGTATCCATCGACGACATTGTTAAGGCTGTTGCAAAACAGAAACTAGCCATTCTTGAGGATGAAGATTTTCGGTATAAAAAGGCATTTAGAAACTTTAAGAAGGGTGACCTAAAGGCAGATTTGGTAAAAAAAACCGAGAAAAAACTAAATGATTTAGAAGCCGCATCGAAGTTATTTGAAGTCTACACTGACAAAATGCTTTCAACCAATCGGTATGACTATGCGGACATGATTTTATGGGTAATTGATTTGTTCAAAAATGAATCAAATGTCTTGGTAAATTATCAAGAGCAATTCCAATATATTCTGGTTGACGAGTACCAAGATACCTCAGGTGCTCAAAACTCTATCTTAATGCATTTATTAAGTTACTGGGACAAACCAAACGTGTTTGTTGTTGGTGACGACGATCAAAGCATATACAGATTTCAGGGTGCAGAAGTTAAGAATGTCCTTGACTTTGCAAATGAGTATAAAACGCACTTACGATCAGTGCTATTGAAGCAAAACTACCGCTCCACACAATTCATTCTAGAAGCGGCTAAAAGTGTTATTGACAACAATACGGGCAGATTGGTTCAACTAATGGAAGGGCTTGACAAAACACTTGTTTCTGCCACTGGACAAAATGGACACAAACCTAGAGTTGTTGCCACAAACAATCCGTATTCTGAAGCTATGTGGATTGTCGAAGACATTAAACACAAGCTAAAACAGGGTCATGTAGCAACTGATTTTGCCATAATCTATGCCAATCATGCCCACGGTGAACTCGTCGCCAAGTTGCTGCATCAAGAAGACATTCCTGTCTACCTTAAAAAGGGTCAAAACGCTTTCGAATCTGACCTTATAAAAATGCTTGTTCAAATTTTAGTCTATATCAACAAAGAAGTGAAATTCCCTTTTTCCAGTGACTTTGAACTTTTCGAAATTCTGCACTTTCCTTATTTCGGTATCCCAAGCCTTCAACTTGCTCGACTCTCCTATTTTATTAACAGAAATAGAACGCTGCATCCAAGCTGGAGGAGTTTTATTGCAGATATTTCAAACATCGATTTAGAAGCATTTCACATTGATTCTGAAATTAAATCCAAGATTATAGCAGCCAGTTCAACCATTGAAAATTTGGTCTCTTTTTCAGCCCAACATTCGCCGAATATGGTGGTTCGAAAAGTGATTGACACATTGCGATTAAGTGAATCTTCTTTTGATAATAAGGCATTTCCGTTTGAACTAGAAAGCGCGATCACCTTCATCAACTTCATTGAATTAGAATGCGCTAAGCATACACATGTGACTTTGGCTGAAATCCTATCAAAACTTGACTTGATGGAGAAACATCATATCTCTTTAAGTAAAGAGAGCATTGTCTACGATAAAACGGGTGTTAATTTATTAACCGCACATTCGAGTAAAGGTTTGGAGTTTAGGAACGTTTACATAATTCATTGTATTGAAAAAGCCTGGGAAAAACGAAGAAAACAAGGCTCACCATTTGGCGTAAATGGGCTCTTTGGTAGTGACGACCAAATGGCAAAAGAAGAGGAATTACGCCGGTTGTTCTACGTCGCAATCACTAGAGCAGAAGAGACCTTAACCATGACCTACTTTGCTGAAGATACCAGCGAGAAAGAACAGTCGAGAACCATGTTTTTAGACGAGGCGTTAGCCTCTAATTCTATTGAAGAAATTGAAGCCGAAGTCCCTGTCAAAACAAGTTTGCAAAAATTAACCGACCTGTTTATAAAACCTGTCGTTCATGAATTTGACCTACTCGACCCGCCATTCCTAACAGCCTATTTAGACACCTATAAACTAAGTGTAAGTCATCTAAATAGTTACATCGAATGCCCAACTCGGTTTTATTTTCAAAACATACTTAGGGTTCCAGCACAAAAAAATGTCTACATGAGCTTCGGTATTGCGATTCATAATGCTCTAGACCACATTGTTAAGGTCTTTAATTCCCGTCCTGAAGATTTTAATGCTAAGACGCTTCAAGACCTGTACACTTTTTACTTAAAAAAGGAACAGTCCGTATTTACTGAAAAGGAATACACCGACTTCACAACTTTAGGTAAATCAGTTTTGAGCCTATACTTAGCGGACAAAAGCGATAGGTGGAAGACGTACGACAAAATTGAAACGGAAGTATACATCGACAGAATTGAAGTAGACGGTATTCCGATTAAAGGTCAACTCGACAAACTTGAGCACATGGGCAAAACCGTCAATGTGGTTGATTACAAAACTGGTGATGCTGAGAAGGGGTCTAAAAAGCTTACCCCACCGAAAGTTGGCGCCAGTTCTGACGACACGATAACAAAACGATTTGGTGGCCCTTACTGGCGCCAAATTCTCTTTTATTCTTTACTCGTAAATAACGACAAGACCACCGATTTTTCAATGATTAGCGGCGAAATGGACTTCATTGAACCGGATGAATCTGGTACTTTTATATCGAAGAAAGTGTTTATTGATAATGAAAACACAGACCAGATTACTGAAATAGTTAAAAGCGTTTATAACCAAATTAAAAACAAGCAATTCTCTGAAGGCTGCATGAAACCTGACTGTCACTGGTGCAATTTCGTTTCGGACGTTTACAGAAAATAAATTTTTTCATAAAACTTAATCTAGTCTTGTTGGTTATTTTTGTACCCACTGTTTTAAGAAAATGACTTTAGACGAAATCGTAACTGTATATTCAGAAGCAACGCCAAATCCGGAATCAATGAAATTTGTTTCTAACCGGATGATTTTACCAAATGACAGCATTGACTTCCGATCAAAAGACAAGGTGAAAAATGCTCCCTTAGCTGAGGCTCTTTTTGACTTCCCTTATGTAAAAGGCGTTTTTATTATGAACAACTTCGTTAGTATTACTAAATCAGTAGACTACGAATGGTTTGACGTAATACCTACTTTAAAAAAGTACATTCAGGACTATTTACAGGACGGTAAAGAAATCGTTACTAAAGTAGAGGTTGAGCTAACCGAAGAGGAAGAATCTGAAGTAGTTAAGAAAATCAAGCAATTGTTAAATGATCACGTAAAACCAGCCGTAGAAATGGATGGAGGAGCCATATCATTTAAAAGCTTTCAAGATGGCGTAGTAAACGTTGTGATGAAAGGTTCTTGTAGTGGATGCCCGAGTAGCACCATGACATTAAAGGCAGGAATTGAGAATTTACTTAAAAGAATGGTTCCTGAAGTTGAAGCGGTAGAAGCTGAAGCTGGGTAAACTCAATTAACGCATAATCGTTAGCGTTCCACTCTGATATCTTTTCTCGTCTGGCAAACAAGGTGTTTTTAGAACAGCATACCACACGTATGTTCCGCCCGGTACTAATGCTCCTTTCCACATACCATCCCATCGATCCGTTAGGCTTTCACTTGAATATACTTGCTCGCCCCACAGATTATAAATGGTAATCTTAAAGGTGTCGACTTCACTTAGCCCGAATTGTACCGAAAAAGACTCATTAAGTCCATCCATATTGGGACTAAATGCATTAGGAACGTAATAGTCCAAGGCTTCTGATAGAAACAGAACATTGCATTGATCTGAAGCGATGAAATTACAAATCTTATCTGTAACCGTTACATCGTATAAACCTGATTCATTTACTGTGATGGCACCAACTTCATCTCCAGTATTCCATCGAATCGAGTACGTACTGGTATCATTAAGTTGTGTCGTTAAACGAACATCCTGTTTTTCGCAATATGAAATTTCAGGTGGCCCGATATCTACATCTAAAGATGTGCGGTTTGTAATCGCAATGGTATCTATGTAATGGCACACACCCAAATCTGCTCTCAACCAGTAATTACCAGGTTCTGTAACCCGCATAACACCATTTTTAGAGCCATCAAACCAAGTAAAATCATCCGCGTTGATATTCGGTTTAATATCTAAATCAATATCACCACAGATCAATGTATCCGTGCCGAGACTAAATACAGGCACAGGTATTTCATTGATTTTAACGGTATCACTTGCTGTACACCCCGAACGTGTGACCTCTAGCCAGTATTCGCCAGGTTTATTGACAACAAGTGAAGGAGTTGTATCTCCTGTAGACCACTTATAGCCGTCAAAAACTCTATTTTCAACTTGCAATTCGCGGTTCACTTCATTACCACAAATCAGCGTATCCTCCCCTATCGAAATCTCTTTAATTGCTGGAAGAATATTAATTTCATCTTTAAACGAACCGCATTGTGTGAACACTTCCACCCAATACTTACCGTAACCACTTGCCTTGATTTGTTGAGTCCGTTCACCAGTAGACCACAGTACTTGTCGGGTAGGATGACCCGCGTCTAGTGTTTGCACAAAGTTTTCAGAACAAAATGCCGTGTCTGATCCAATTCCAGTTTTATGCTTAAAACTCTTACTCCCTATAAACACCCAAGAATCAAGGTCTCTGTCCCCAACATCAGCGATAGCCAGTTTTATCGTATACCACTCACAAGCAACTAAAGTCAAGTTAGCTTTCAATACCAAAGTTTGCGCATTGTGTTGTAAATATTTATAGGAATTGGAACCTGGCTGGTCATTCATTTTGAAAAACTGTGCATTTTTCTTGTGATTCACATTATCGATGGTCACTTCGACATTGGTCCCCGGTATTTTAGCCACGTTTTGCTCTCCTGTAATTCCAGGACCGGATATAAAGAAACCAAACACGTCGTTAAACCCTCGATCAACATATTTTATATACTCTTCTGAAGAAAAGATGTATTTGAACTCAATTTCTTCCGTCTGTGGTTTAAAATCAAATTGTAAAACACCGGCATCACCTGTTTGCAAGCCTGCGATTTTGTCAAGTGTTTTATCTCCGGGATAACCCAAATCTTGAGTGTTGTCTAATGTATTATTTGGCCCTTTGGACTCCGCTGCTATGCCAGAAGAAATAATTATGCCTTTGTCAAGACCTAGCTCTGCATCGTCTCCATTTTCAAATAATGCTATAGCTCTGTTGTGACCCGTATAGGAGGTATTTCTTGTTTGTACCCCGTCACCTACTAAAACATTACCCACCAACACCTGTGCAGAAAAGCCTTCTCCTACAATAAATTGTGCATAGCTTGGAATGCTTCCGATAAGAATAATCAGGAGCATTGTTAGACATGGCGCATGTAAACGCGGATATGAATGTCTCGTTTTCAACTTATGCTGAATTGGTAGTAGAGTGCATTAACACACAAATTTACATAGTATTAGCGTCAAATAAATGACATGATTTGGTACAATTATGCCGGTCGCGATTCAATATGTTGCTTTTTTTCTTCATCTTGCGACCTGAAAGTTCGATATATACATGAAAAAGATTTTAGCATTATTCGTATTTGGTTGTGTAGCTAGCTTAAGTTATGGCCAAATTACTTGGGATCAGGCAATAGCTGATACCGCTCGTGGATTTGAATCCAATCCAGACATTGAAACGCACAACGTTGTAACGTTTGCAAATCCAGGAACTTACCGTTGGGTAAGATCTTACAAAGAAAATTGTAAGATTAAAACTGCTATCTGTGACAAAAATTCATGTTACCTTGAAACCACTGATTCTGCAGACTTTACTGTTACTGCCAATGAATCATTTGATATGATTTGCCATTTTTACCCATACGACTCTTGTTGTCCTGAAGGAGCAATGGTTAGCTTATATGTGTATAAAATCGACGAGCTATCTGTAAACAGTACGGCAACTTATTATTTAGATTTATGGTGTGAAAGCTTGAGCGCTTCCTATACAACTACTGCTCAATTCATCTTAGCGCCGAATCCGGTAACAGACAAGGTGCAGCTTATGAACACACCTGCCAACCTTGAATCTAT
>ENA-UZXC01008682-UZXC01008682.1-metagenome-genome-assembly--contig:-Day-2-25m-contig-8682_pt1 | contig 13187 bp, 15 predicted proteins | sample MGYA00260340_ERZ794900 | MGnify/ENA metagenome assembly ERZ794900 | reverse complement strand
TTTGCTGAAAAACTGTTAAATGAAATCAATGAAAGAAAAGCGAATAAAATATAATATCTCAAACTAAATCTTTGCAAACCATCTCCCCTTTTTTCGATTTTGCTTTTACTAGAGCTCTTCTGCTTATTTCTTTATCGTATAAAATCTCAATTTCAATATCTGGTTCACATAGAATATTTTGTGCCTTTTCAGGCCACTCTATTATCGTGATGTCACGCGTATTTATATAATCATTAAACCCTGCAGCAAGCCATTCTTCAGGACTTTTAAAACGATATAAATCAAAGTGATTAATGGTTTTACCGTCAATACTGTATTGTTCAAACAAGCTGTATGATGGACTTTTAACCTTTCCCTCAAAGCCTAAACTCATTAATATTGATCTCACAAGACATGTTTTTCCTGCTCCCAAGTCTCCTTTGAGAAATAATAATAAACCCGCAGTTAGCTTTTCTGATAATTTAAAACCAAGTTCCGAGGTGTTTTTTTCGTTTTCTAAGAAAACTGATATCTCTTTCTTCATGTTTTTAGTTTATTATTTTTAACTATGAATGAACAGTTAATCATGAAGAGAATAGCAAAAAAAATTAAAAAACTTGGTCTTGAATTAGGTTTTAATCATATTGGTATATCTGACTTGAACTTAGATCATGCCAAAAGACCTTATCAGAATTGGATAAATTCAAACTTTCAGGGAGACATGAGTTTCTTAGAAAGGCATAGCGATCTTAAATTTAACCCTAAAAAGTTAGTTCCGAAAACAATAAGAATAATTAGTGCAAGAATTGACTACTTTCCAAACGATGAGAATACAAAGCTTGCCTTAAAAAATAAAAATCAAGCATACATATCTAGATATGCACTAGGTCGAGACTATCATAAAGTTATCAGAGCAAAACTTAAAAAACTTAGTATTAAAATAAAAGATGAGATAACTAACTACCCCATAGAATTTAGAGTTTTTACTGATAGCGCGCCCGTATTAGAGGTGGAGCTTGCAGAAAAATCAGGCCTAGGTTGGAGAGGTAAACACACATTGCTAATTAATAAAGAGCATGGGTCATGGTTCTTTTTAGGCGAAATTTTTATCAACATACCTCTGCCTGTCGATAAAAAACTAACTAATCATTGCGGAACATGCTCAGCATGCATCGATATATGTCCTACGAAGGCAATTGTTGCTCCATATAAGCTCGATGCAAGAAAATGTATCTCCTACCTAACAATTGAACACAAAGGCGTTATTCCAATTGAATATAGAAATGCTATTGGCAACCGTATCTATGGTTGTGATGATTGCCAATTAATATGCCCATGGAATAAATACAGCAAAGTGACAAATGAGCATGACTTTATGATTCGAAATAATTTACATAAAATCTCTCTTTTGGAGAGCTTTAAAATATCTAAGAACAAGTTTGAGGTAATATTTAACGGGAGCGCCATACTAAGATTAGGTTATGAGCGGTGGTCAAGAAATGTTGCCATCGGCTTAGGAAATGCCAAGAAATCAAAAGCTATTACAGATGCTCTGAAAAACCGCCTAAAAGATGCTTCTCCAATGCTTCAAGAACATATAAATTGGGCAATAAAAGAGCAGGCTCATAAAAACTAGCAATAAATATCCCATAAAGTTTGATACAATACTGCCCAACGATTAAAAAATACCCCTATGGCAGAAATAACAAAAACCCCTGAATGGCAATCCCTAGAAAAACATTATAAGAAGATAAAAGATCTTCACATGAAAGATCTTTTTGAAAATGATACTGACAGGTTTGAGAATAATCATATTTTATTTGATGATTTTTTATTTGATTATTCAAAGAATCGAATTACAAAAGAGACAAAAGAATTACTAATATCTCTTGCGAAAACTGCTGATATTGAAAATTGGCGTAAACGATTATTTTCTGGAGAAAAAATAAATTTCACAGAGAATCGTTCAGCCTTACATATAGCACTAAGAAATCGTTCAAATAATCCAATAATGGTGGATGGCAAGGATGTAATGCCACTCGTAAACGATGAACTTTCAAAGATTAAAAAATTATCTGAGGACGTTAGAAGTGGCTCTTGGAAAGGTTATAGTGGGGAAAAAATTACATCGATTGTTAATATTGGTATTGGGGGTTCAGACTTAGGTCCATCGATGGTTTGTGAAGCTCTTAAACCATTTGGCTCTAAAGAAATAACTCCTCATTTTGTATCAAATGTTGATGCAGCAGATTTATCACAAGTTCTTGATGTCTGCGACCCCGAAACAACATTATTTATCATTGCATCAAAAACCTTCACCACACAAGAAACTATGACCAATGCCTTTTCTGCTCGTGAATGGTTTATAAATAAAGCAAAAAAAAATGAATTTATAAAAAAACATTTTGTGGCTATTTCAAGTAATTCAGACGCGGTAATAGAGTTTGGAATCCATCCAGAAAATATATTTGTTTTATGGGACTGGGTTGGGGGAAGATATTCCCTGTGGTCATCAATTGGTTTATCAATAGCAATCTTCATCGGTATGAAAAATTTTGAAGCACTTCTAGAGGGTGGGCATGAGGCTGATAATCACTTCATTGCAGAACCAATGGAGAGAAATATCCCTATCATGATGGCGCTTATAGGCGTCTGGTATATCAATTTCTTTGATTTTTCTACGTATGCAATTTTACCCTATGACCAATGCTTGACTAAATTACCCGCTTACCTTCAACAAGCGGATATGGAAAGTAACGGTAAATTCATTGGACGTAACAACCAAAAAGTATGTCAAAAAACTGGGCCTATTCTTTGGGGGGAGGCAGGCACTAATGGTCAACACGCATTTTATCAACTTCTGCACCAAGGTACCCAAATAGTGCCGAGTGACTTTATTATGCCAGTCAATTCAAATTATAAGCTTGGAAATGATAAACATAATCATCACCATATTTTACAGTCAAACTTTATTGCGCAAACACAATCATTAATGATGGGAAAAAGTAAGCATGATGTTGAAAGTGAGATGAAAAATGAAATAGATGACAACCCTGAGCTCAAACGACTTATTTCTCATCGAACTTTTGAGGGAAACCGACCTTCAAATTCAATATTGTTTAAATCATTAACGCCAAAGGCCTTGGGAAGATTGATTGCACTATACGAGCATAAAATTTTCACTCAAGGCATCATTTGGAACATCAATTCTTTTGATCAGTGGGGTGTGGAGTACGGTAAGCAAATTGCTAAACTTGTTTTACCCGAGCTCGAATCAAAAAAAGACACAAAAGCTTTTGATTCATCAACAAATAACTTGATTGAGTACATTAATAATAGTACATAAACTGTTATTTTATAATAGTATTATTTTTAAATTTATTTAAAACTGTATTACTAAATGAAATCCCAACACCCGCACCAAATCTTTCAGCTATGCGCTCCCCAAAGGATGCTTTTGTTGTAAAGTCGACGATATTTTCATTGCCTACAATGTCCCTGGCAACAGAGCCGACGGAGCCGAGATTATCCACTAATCCTAATTTAATTGCCGAATTTCCATCCCAAAATAAACCTGAAAATATCGATTCGTCTGTTGAAAGACGGTCGCCTCTCCCTTTCTTTACAACAGCAATAAATTGATCATGGATTTCGTTAAGAAGGTTTTGAACAAACTCCTCTTGCTCTGGGACAATTGGCAGGAATGGATCTAACATGCCTTTATTTTTACCTGCGGTCATCAAACGTCGTTCGACACCAATATTTTTAATCAATTCTTCCAAACCAAAACCATCCATACGAACACCGATGGAACCTACGATACTCGCCTCATTAACAAATATTTGATCTGCGGCGGCGGCGATATAATAACCGCCGGAGGCACAGATATCCTCTACGACTGCATAAATTGGAATATTAGGGTAAAGCAATTTGTACCTATTAATCTCGTCGTTGATGATGCCAGCTTGAACAGGGCTACCTCCAGGACTATTTATGGATAAGATAATGGCTTCTGTACCTTGATGGGCATATGCCTCTCTCAAACCATTGATAACATCATCAGCATTAACCTCAAGATTTGAGCCAATGACACCATTAAGTTTTACAAGAGCTGTTATCTTCTCATTAGAAGAGATTGTTGTATGAGACATTGAATTAAAGCCGTAGATAATAATACCAATATATAAAAGAGTGATTAGTTTAAAAAATATGCCCCATCGCCTTGAACGCCTTTGCTCAATGAGAGAGCTTGATGCAATTTTTTCAATTGTTTTTTGTTCCCAATTATCTTTTTTATTTTCAGCCATCTTTTATACACCTTTCCTCATCAATAAAAATTACGATATCTTCATTTCTCTCTGAAACATTTAGCTTGATTAAATTTTGTCCTTTACACGGGCCAACGACGCACAAACCTGATTTAGGCGAATATAACGCCCCATGCGTTGAGCAAATAATAAATTTTTTGTCTTCATCAAAAAAATCATTAGGTTGCCAATCGAGACAAACCTCCATGTGCCGGCATTGATTTACATATGCCTTAAATACCCCTTCAAACCAAACTAAGAAACCTTGTTTTTTTTCTCCCTGCAAAAGTATATCGAATGTGACAGTATCTGCAGATTGTTTGAATTGGTTTTTTCTTATAATAACAGAGTTACCCATTCCTTCTCATCCAATCAAATATCATATCTGCGCTCTCCGCATAGCCAAGAGGGTTATAGATTGACAAGGCCTCTTGATTGTGTGCACCATAAGTGGCAGCAAGCGATGAAATATCCGCATTTTTTGCCATTTGTAAATCATGAATTGAATCACCAATAACTATGGTTTTTTCAGGCTCAATTAAAAGCTCATCCATAATCTCTTTGCACATTTGTGGGTGTGGTTTTGAAAAGCAATCGTCAGAGGTTTTAGTTACACTTATATTATTTCTAATGGAAGTTTGGGAAAGGCAACTGTCTAAATAATTTCTTCCTCCACCAGTTGCAATTGCAATCTTATATCCACATCTATGTAACTCTTTAATACCATATTCCACGCCATCAAATAATTTAACTTTATTTTGGCTGAGATTATACAAATCAATATATGAGTTAAATATCAATTCACTATTATTTTGGTTTTTTTCTTTTAAAAGAATTTTAAAAGCTTCACTCAACTTTATGCCAAGTATATCTGCTACCTCACCCCTTGATGGCGGCTCGACATTATGAAGCACAAAAGATTGAATCATTAGGTCAGTAATAAGGCCAACAGAATCGGACAAAGTCCCATCCCAATCAAAAATAATCAACTCAAATCGTGTTTTCATAAAAATATTTTCATCAACCCTTATCTCAGGTCAATAAAGCCAGATAACTCCTCTGGCAATGGTGCTGAGATAAATAACTTCTCTCCACTTTTAGGGTGAATGACACCATACTCACTAGCATGCAAAAACATTCTTTTAAATCCATTCCTTTCAAGTTCTTTATTCACCTTGAAGTCACCATACCTTTGATCCCCTAATACCGGAAACCCTAAATGAGCCAAATGGACTCTTATTTGGTGTGTACGGCCAGTAATTAATTTTACATCTAACAAACTAAAATTTCGAAAATGCTTTTTTAAGAAAAAAACAGACTTTGATTCCTTTGAATTGTGGTGCCCTACTTTACTATCAACAACAGTTACTTTTTGTCCCTCTGAATTGGACGTTTTTACCAAGTTTAAATTGACAGTCTTTTGTTTGTCTTTCCATACACCAGAAATAGCAACCATATATTTTTTGTGGATTTTTTTCTCCCTTATTTGTTTTTGAAGTTCCACCAAAGCCGTTCTTTTTTTTGCGATCATAAGAACTCCCGAGGTCTCTTTATCAAGGCGGTGAACAAGTTCTAGAAATTTTTCATCGGGATAGATTTGTCTAACTAACTCAATAACTCCAAAACTAAGACCACTACCGCCATGCACAGCTAAACCATGCGGTTTATTAATAATGAGTAAATTATCATCTTCAAATAATATATTTTGAGTTATTGATTTTTTAGTATGGTTATCAATTTTTAAACTTTTGGGTGCAATCTTTTCTTTAAAATCAACGGGAGGAATTCTCAACTCATCTCCTTGACATAGCTTGTATTCAGTTTTAACTCTTTTTTTATTTACCCTTACCTGGCCAGTCCTTAATAATTTATATACGTGCCCTTTAGGAACTCCTTTCAGTATTTTAATTAAATAATTATCAATTTTTTGACCAATACTACCCTCGTCAACACGCTTGTAAGTAACCTTTTTTTCGATAAAGTTGGTCATTGTTTGTTTTCATTTAAATTATAACTTATACTAAACACTCAGATTTCTTATGCAATAGTGCAAAAGATAATGAATATGATCTGAATTATACATAAACAAAGAATTCGAGGTTTGGTCTGCGCACCTATTTAAAAAATAATATAAAAGAGGCAGATACACAAAAAAGATTTTAATAAAAATATAGTAGAAATTAAATTTAAATATAAATATAAAAATATTGTAAATAAAAATAGAAATGGATACCGAATAAAATAGCTTTATTTTCATGGCTCTAGTTATGAGTCAGGTATTTATTTATATTTCAGCTATATTCTTTTATGTAAAATCTTCAAACTTAAATTGGAGATTAAGATGAAAAGAATGCTATTTAACGCTACTCAATCTGAGGAGCTAAGAGTTGCAACAATCAATGAAAATAAACTTGAAGACCTGGACTTTGAAAGAGGAAATCAAGAGCAACGCAAAAGCAATATATACAAAGCAGTAGTCACCCGTATAGAACCATCCCTAGAAGCGGCTTTTGTCAACTATGGGGTTGACCGTCATGGCTTCCTTCCATTCAAAGAAATATCACCAAATCTATATTCAAAAAAATCTAGAAAAAAAAGTATTTCAATTAAGGATGTGATGTCCGAGGGTCAGGAACTTGTAGTTCAGGTAAGTAAAGATGAAAGAGGAAATAAAGGCGCCGCNNTCGCAAGTCAAAGTAAAAAAAGGTATGAGTGTTATCGGAAGAACAGCTGGTATCGGCGCATCTGTTGAAGAAATTCAATGGGATTTAGATTATTTAAACCAGCTATGGGCTGCTATTGCGGGAGCAGCTGATGCGCAGTCTGGTGCTTTCTTAATCTATCAAGAAAGTAACTTGGTAGTTAGGGCAATTCGAGATTACTTTAATACAGATATTGAAGAAATTATTATCGATAAACAATCAATTTTTGATCAAGCACACCAATTTATGTCACATGTAATGCCTAATTACGCAGAGAGAATTAAGTTTTACGATGAAGAAATATCACTATTTACAAAATATGGTATCGAAAATCAAATTGAATCTGCCTTTTTAAGAGAGGTTCAGCTTCCTTCGGGGGGAGCAATAGTAATTGATCATACAGAAGCACTTGTTTCAATTGATGTTAACTCCAGTAGGTCAACCAAAGGAAGAGATATTGAAAGCACAGCGTTCAATACTAATATCGAAGCTGCTATAGAAATTTCTAAGCAATTAAGGTTGAGGGATATTGGAGGCCTTATTGTTATTGATTTTATTGATATGGAGAATCAAAAAAATCAAAGAAGTGTTGAAAATAAAATGCGTGACGAACTAAAGCATGATAAAGCGAGAATTCAGACTAATAAAATTTCACGATTTGGTCTGCTTGAAATCTCAAGACAAAGACTAAGACCAAGTCTTGGTGAGTCGATTAGTGGCGTTTGCCCTAGATGTGAAGGAACCGGTCGCGTTAGAGATATTCAATCAACTGCATTATCAATGCTAAGAACGATCGAACAAGAATGTAACAAAGAGAAGTTACAAAGTGTTTCAATCCAATTACCGATAGAGGTTGCTACGCTCTTACTAAACGAAAAAAGAAATGATATTAGGGATATTGAAACGAAGTCAGAATGTACAATTGTTGTAATCCCAAATAGATATTTTGAGATACCTAAATTTCATATAGAACGTTCAGCCCAAAATTCTGGTAACGCTAGTTATAAGATTGTAGAGCAACCACTTGAGGAAGATCTTGATAAGAATAATAAAGCAGAGACAAAACAAGAAAAACTCGAGCCAGCAGTTAAGCAGGTTGTACCAAATCCGGCAAGTAAAAAGAATAAGTCAATCTTTGGATTTATCAAAGATTTAATTGCCCCAAGCAATGATGAGGTATCGAATGAGAGCTCGGAGAGGGATACTTCATCTGATAAAGTCATCGATGAGGAAAGAAAAAGCTTAAGACCCGACAATCGCCAAAGAAATAATCGTAATAGAAGGAATAATCGAAACAGGAAATCAAATTATAAGGATAAGGATAAGTTTCCTAAAAATAATACAAACAATTCTGGTATATCGTCCGATAAAAATGCATCAGAAAAGCCGCTAAAAGATACCGCACCGATCGAGATTAAGGCTGAAGAAAAACCGGTGTTAGCTGAAAAACCAATCCCAACTAAACCAAAGAGGAAGAAAGCTGAGAAATTACCTAAAGTTGACCTTAATAGTGTTGGTTTAAAGCTTGTTGAAACGTCAAGCAAACCTATTTCCGAGCCTAAAAATGAAAGTACAAAAAAAGCAACTCCTAAAAAAGTTGCTGACTGGCAAAAACAAAAAACAGATAAAAAAGATGCCAAGGAATTGGTAATGGTGGAAACTAAAACAACTAAGACATCAAAGCCCAAGAAGACAACAAAACCCAAGGCTGCACCAAAAACAAAGAAAACGAAAGTTACTTCAAAAAAAGATTAAATAAGTACCAACCAATTAAACAAAAAAGTAAGGCGCCAATTACATTAAGAGCGCCAAAGAAAATTCCTAAAGCTATCTCACCTTTTAAAAAAAGGTTGAGAAGCTCCATGGAGTAAGTTGAGAATGTAGTGAAAGCACCTAAAAAACCTACATTTAAGATTAATTTAAGTTCTTCAGATACATGAATAGAAGTGCTTTGTATTGCAGCAAATGATATTCCAATAACTAGCCCACCTATTAGATTAACCGCAAGCGTTCCATGAGGTAAAGATGGGTCAACAGTAGATAAAAAGTATGTTATCAGCCATCTTAACCAAGCACCAAAGGCTGCCCCTAGGCCTACCAACATAAAATTTGAAAAGGTGAACATAGTATTAAATTTTAATGAAATGCTCTCTGTAATACTTTAATTCTTCAATAGATTCTCTTATATCAGCCAAAGCTTCATGCTTGCCGCCTTTCTTAAAACCATCTATCAACTCTGGCTTCCAGCGTTTAGCCAATTCTTTAAATACACTGACGTCTAAATTTCGGTAGTGGAAGTAGGATTCAAGGTCAGGCATGTAATTTGCTAAAAATCTTCTATCCTGACAAATTGAATTGCCACACATTGGGGATCTATTTTTTCCGACAAACTTTGAAATAAACTCTATTAGCTGATGGGTTGCGATTTCTTCAGTAGTTGATGAATTCTTTACTTTTTCAATTAGTCCAGATTTACCATGAGTTGATTGATTCCAAGCATCCATTTTTGCTAAGACCTCATCAGATTGCTTCAAAACAAGAACTGGGCCTTCCTCTAAAATGGTTAAAAAAGGATCAGTGATAATAATTGCAATCTCAAGGATTCGATCGGACTGTGAGTTAAGACCACTCATTTCCATATCAATCCAAATTAAATTATTATGATTCTTGCTCATCATGATTTCCATTAAAATTATTATCTGATACTTAGATTTAAAGCTTCACACTTACTTTTAGCTCGTTTTTACTGCACAATACTATTTTGATATTATAGAGTATAAGCTATGGCTGAGAGCTATCAATTTATTTTTATTTTTTTATTAATATTAACAACGGCTGTTGAATTTTATTTAGGCTATAGACAAAAAAACTTTGTTTTAAAGAATAAAAAAAAAGTTCCTTCAGCATTCACAAAAATTATTAAATTAGCTGATCACAAAAAAGCTGCTGATTACACTGTTTCAAAGATAAATTTTAATTCTATTGAGCTTATATTTGGGGCAATAATCTTGTATCTCTTTACATTGGGTGGCGGTATTAACTTAATGAATAATTTGATGGGCCAATATTTTGAAAATCCATTATTAAATGGAGCCGTAATCATTACCAGTATATTTGTAGCGCTTCATTTAATAGGTATACCCTCCGCTATTTATCAGACATTTGTAATTGAAACAAAATATGGTTTCAACAAAATAACACCAAAATTATTTTTTACGGATCAAATTAAATCAGTAATTATTATGATTATTTTATCAATAGTCGTTTCTTTTGCTGCGCTTTGGATCTTATCTGAGCTTGGTAATGAATGGTGGTTATGGCTCTGGATTTTTTTAAGTGTTCTTTCCCTTATAGGTGTTGCATTAGCACCGGTATTAAAACAATTATTTAATAAATACACACCTATAAAAGATAAAAGTCTAAAGAAGAATATAGAAAAACTATTAAAACGCTGTGGTTTTGAGTCTAGTGGTTTATTTGAGATGAATGGCTCTTTAAGGAGTACACATGGCAACGCATTTTTTGGAGGATTTGGTAAGACTAAAAGGATTATATTTTTTGATACCTTACTCGAAAAACTAAATACCAAAGAAATCGAGGCAGTTATTGCGCATGAACTAGGTCACTTCAAAAGAAATCATGTAAAAAAACTCTTACTTATACAGATTTCTTTAATTTTCTTTAGTTTATATTTTTTAGGTGGGCTAAAAGAAAATGAAGCATTTTATAATGGATTAGGTGTTGAAAATTTAAGTGATGCAAATTTTCTCATATTATTTATTCTAGTTTTATTACCTTTTGTGATGTTTTTTGTCGGGCCTTTTATTAGCTGGCTTCAAAGAAAATATGAATTTGAAGCAGACGAATATGCATGTGAGTTTACTAAATCAGCAGACTTAAAACAGTCTCTAATAAAGCTCTACCGAGATAATGCATCTACATTGACTCCTGATCCTTTATATTCTGCGTTCTATCATTCTCACCCTCCAGCCTCCATTAGAATTCAAGCTATCGATAAGAGCTGATAATGGAAATCACCACTAGGATGGAATTTGATTCTGGACATAGAATCCCAAATCATAAAAGTGTATGTAAAAATCTTCATGGGCATCGCTATGCAATTGAAGTTACTGTTAAAGGTGAAATTGAAGAACAAAGCCATGAATCAGATTTTGGAATGGTGATGGATTTTAAAGATGCAAAAAATCTTATAAAGAAGGTTATTGTAGATGAATGGGATCATGCCTTCATTGCATATGAGAAGGACTTAGAAGTCATTTCCTTTCTCAACACTTTAGATAATCATAAAACAGTAATACTCAAGAGGGTCCCCACTGCAGAAAATATGGCGCTTACTGCCCTTGAATTACTCTCCAGAGCATTTAAAAATGAATTTGGGGATTCAATTAGACCAATAAAAGTGAGGCTTTATGAGACACCCAATAACTGGGCGGATGCATTAGCTACTTAGGCTATCTTATTGCCACTACCATGAAGATTTAGTCTGGATTTTTTCAAGGTAATCTTCGTGCGACAAAATCTCATTATCATTGGCATGTATAACCCTTAATTTATTATGATCGACGACACCTAAGTGAACCTCTTTTTCATCTTGAGAAAAATTGATTGCTATATCTTCTTGGCCCCGAGTCATACCTAAATAAACTTCGCCAAGCAACTGAGCGTCTAAAAGCGCGCCATGCTGACTTCTTTTTGAATTATCCACCTTATAGGCTCTGCATAGTGCATCTAAGTTGTTTCTTTGGCCAGGCCTCAGGTCCCTTGCCATCACTAAAGAGTCTGTTACTTTTTCGATATGATCTTCGACTTTCGGAAGGCCTATCCTCCCTAATTCCATATTAAGGAAGCCAATGTCAAAAGGTGCGTTATGGATAATTAATTCACTTCCCTTAACAAAATTCAAAAATTCTTCAGCTATATCCTTAAATAAACTTTTATCTTTTAAAAACTCTAATGTAATCCCATGTACCTCTTGGGCAGCCGCATCTATCTCACGTTCTGGGTTTGTATAAACATGGAATTGATTCTCTGATAGTTGACGATTAGTAATTTCGACAGCAGCAATTTCGATTATTCTGTGACCTTGATTTGGGTCAAGACCAGTTGTTTCTGTATCTAAAAAGACTTGTCTCATAACTCTCTCATAGCTGATGTAACGCCTTGATTGGCCAATTCATCTGCTTTTTCATTGCCTTCATTTCCCGCATGGCCCTTCACCCATTCCCAATAAATCTTTCTTGAACCTACCGTTTCGTCTAACTCTACCCATAAGTCCTTATTCTTAACTGGTTTTTTATTACTTGAACGCCAGTTGTTAACTTTCCATTTTTTAATCCATTCACTTATACCCTTCTGTACATATGTAGAATCTGTGTAAATAGTAAGCTCAAGGTTTGTTGGTATTTCTTTTAGCGCCATAATAACCGCCTTCAATTCCATTCTGTTGTTTGTTGTTTCATTTTCACCTCCAAATAGCTCAATATTTTTCGTATCATTCATGATGATTGCTCCCCAACCACCAACTCCAGGATTTCCCTTACACGCTCCATCTGTATAAATTTTAATCATAAGATTTTGTTGCTACCGCCTTCCTTTGCTTTAATTTATTCCATTTTTGTTTTTTTGGAATTTTTGAGACAGTCACCTTCTCTGCCACTAAGAAATAAATATTACCAAATAGTGGTAGCCATCTATTTCCTACCTTTTCTAACTTATCATTAATGTTTGATTTGCTGTCAAAAAACATTGGCTGATAATGCTCTAATTTCGATTCCCTAAGCGTAAACCCTGACTCTTTCATCATGTTTTGTACTTTTGAAATGCTTATAAAATCACCATTCCAAGGGTAAAAATTATCAAATTTGAATATTTTTCGTAAGCCAGCAAAACTAATTGGATTAAATCCACACAAAATTATATATCCACCAGAAACGGTGACTCTAAATAATTCATCCATTATTTTTTTAGGGTCCCTTGCCTTTTCAAATACATGCAAACACAAAGTAAGATCTATAGAATCAAAACTAAAAGGTAGCCACTCTGCATCCAAATCAACATTTTTATCCTTACCACTCACTACAATTTGATGCTTTATTTTTGTATTTTTAATTAGGTTCCTTTTGTGCTCACCTAACTGCAATGCATAATAGCCAAATTTTTGATCTAGGTACTTCTCTAT
>ENA-UZXC01006002-UZXC01006002.1-metagenome-genome-assembly--contig:-Day-2-25m-contig-6002_pt1 | contig 13190 bp, 17 predicted proteins | sample MGYA00260340_ERZ794900 | MGnify/ENA metagenome assembly ERZ794900 | reverse complement strand
ATTAATGAACAAAACTTATCTAATACTTCAGGAACTTATGTAGCATGGCAATGGAAAGCCAATGGTGGTACGACAGCTTCAAACTCAGATGGTTCTGTAACTTCAACTGTTCAAGCTAATACAGATGCAGGATTTAGCATTGTTACTTTTGATTCAGCTTCTTCAGGTAACTTTTCAGTAGGTCATGGACTAGGCGTACAACCTGCAATGATTATTACAAAAAATAGAGAAGGAACAGGACAATGGTATTGTTGGCATAAATCTTTGACTGGTGGTGATAGCAATTCAACCTATCTCATTTCTTTAAATAGAACAGATGAAGAAGCTAGTTACGCTAACGCTTGGGGTGCAGGAGTTACATCTTCAGTCTTTGGTATGCAGTCAGGTAATACAGCCACAGCAAGTAATGATTATGTAGCCTACTGCTTCGCAGAAAAACAAGGCTACTCACGATTTTCTAGCTATGTCGGCAACGGAAATGTAAATGGTCCGTTTATCTATACTGGCTTTAAACCTGCTTTGGTATTGGTTAAAAGATCAATCGTAGCAGGAAGTACTGCGTATGGAAACTGGTTGATGTATGACAATAAAAGAGGTGCATTTAATTTAAATGATGAATATGTTTATGCAAATACAGCATCAGCAGAGGCGACTTCTTCAACATCAGGTTATGATTTTTTAAGTAATGGGTTTAAAGTTAGAAATACATACAACGATGGCAATGTCAGTGGTAATACATACATCTACATGGCATTTGCAGAAAATCCATTCGTAACATCAACAGGNNCCAACAACAGCAAGATAGGAGTATAATTTTAATATGTGGGCATTAGTAGAAAACAATCAAGTAAGTAAGGTTTATACCAGACCTAAAGCAATAACCATTGGGGATGTATCTTATCCGCAAAATATCTTTATGCTTTGGTCTAGCAATGAACTTGAAGCAATAGGAATTTATGAAGTGGTTGTAGATAACAGCAACTTTAAAAATCCATCTTATTACATTAATACCAATCAATCTTTTGATTTCGCTAACGATGTGGTAACTGCATCTTATGGTACAGCTACAGCTAAAAACTTAGACGATACAACTGATCCTGATACTGGTGATGTAACTCATGGTCTTAAATGGAATCACGATCAGGTGATTATCAATCAAGCCTATGGCTTATTACAGCCTAACGATTGGTATGTGGTCAGAGAAACTGAAGCTGGTACAGCTATTCCTGCTGATTGGACTACTTTTAGAACTGATGTCAGAAGCACAGCAGCTACCATGCAAGGATTAATAGATGCTTGTACCACAGTAGATGAGTTAGCAGCTTTGTATGAATACAATGATGCTGAACCACCTGTTAGACCATTAGGAGAATGGCCAACACCTCCATCTAGTTAATGACTAATAAAGCGAGGTCTTATACAATAAGGCTATGGCATTATTTCCAATAACACCCCCCGCAGGAATCGTAACCAATGGCACAGACTACGCCAATAAAGGGCGTTGGGTCGATGGTGATTTGGTGCGTTTTGAAAACGGATATCTAAAACCTATTGGCGGGTGGGAAAAACTCAGAGCCACAGCATTAGACGGAGCTATCATAGGTCTTTATGGTTATAAAGATAATGCTGGTAACAATGTTTTAGGAGTCGGTACAAGAGAAAAAGTATATGTTTTATACGACAACACTTGGACAGACATCACACCAGTAGGCTTTGTTAATGATGCAAGTGACGATCCATTAGGCTTTGGTGCATATCATTATGGTGAAGAAGACTATGGTGATGCCAGGAGTCAATCAGGTTTGGTTTTACAAGCTGGTTATTTTTCTTTTGACAACTGGGGTGAAGATCTAGTCTTTACTTTTTCTAAAGATGGCAAGATTTATAAATGGCAACCAAACTCAGGCGGTACAGCCGATACCATAGCAACAGTTGTAACCAACGCACCTACAGGCAACTTATCAACCTTAGTAACCAATGAAAGACATTTGGTGGCTATAGGCTCGTCAGATGATCCCAGGAAGGTTGCTTGGTCAAACAGGGAAGATCGTAACAACTGGACATCGAAGGCCACAAACACAGCAGGAGACTTACAAATACCTACAGGCGGAAGAGCCTTGTTTGGTGTTAAATACAGATCCGATGTGATTATTTTTAGTGATACTGGTATTAACAGAATGTTCTATGCTGGATCACCTTTTGTCTATGGTATAGCCGATGCAGGAACGAACTGTAAATCAATCAGTTCTAGAACAGTTGTATCTACTGGTAACTTCCTAGCGTGGATGGGTGAAAATGCTTTTTATATTTACGATGGTAGTGTTAGAGAATTACCTTGCGAAGTGCATGATTATGTCTTTGACCAAATCAATGTAGCGGGCAGGGGCGCATGTTGGGGTGGTCATAACTCTAACTTTAATGAAATATGGTGGGGATTCCCAAGCGGTGACTCACAATACACTTCTAACAAATATGTAATATGGAACTACAATAGCAATGTTTGGTCTATTGGTTCTATGGACAGAGGCTTTTGGATTGACCAAGGTGCATTTACTTATCCGATAGCTGGTGACTCTCAAGGCTTTGTTTATGAACATGAATCAACCACATTGGATAATTCACCTAATCTAAACTCACAAGTACCATTTTGTGAAACAGGGCCTATACAAATAGGCAATGGTGATAACTATGTGCAATGCAATCAAATATTACCAGACGAAGAGGCTAACTCTTTACCTGGTGTTACCCTCAGTTTCAAAGGTAGATTTACTCCACTAGGCCCAGTTACGGACTTTGGATCATTTACTTTTGAAAATGATGGCTATACTGATGCGAGATTTACAGCACGACAAGTACAAATGACAGTCACAGGTAGCACCACACAAGATTTCCAAGTGGGTAATATACGCTTAGATGTTAAACAAAGAGGCAGAAGATAATGGATCTATCCTCACAAAGACAGTACATACAAAGAGCAATCAATGTTAAATATTCTTTTGCAGCTACCACACAGCAAACTATTTACACAGCACCCAGCGGTGGTGACTTTGATTTTGCGATTGTTAAAGATTTTTTAGCTTGTGACCATGGTAATCAACAAACCAATTTAGATGTATCCATAACAGATACTAGCTCTAATGAGTTTTTTATCTATAAACAACACAATATATCAGCACACGCTACCGAAGAGTTAGTGCTTGGTTCAGGAATCATTATCCAACAAGGCGAAATCATAAAAGCACAGGTTGGTCATGCAAACATTCACCTGGTTTTAAGTATTATAGAATATGGAAAAGGCGACTAATAAAGTCACACCCATTAAAAAACAACCCGAAGAATGGGAAGTTCAATGGGAACGCTGTAAGCCATATATAGCAAAAGCTATCAAACATCAAGATTCCTATACAATAGACGATATAGAGGATAAAATAAGACATGGAATATTCCATTTATGGCCAGCTAAGAAGTCGGCTATGATAACTGAATTTGTAGTATTCCCCCAAAATACAGCAATGAACTTGCTATTTTGTGGTGGTGATTACAAGGAGTTAGAGGATATGTTGCCATCCTTAGAGGCATTTGCAAAAGCCGCTGGTTGTAAAAGATTATATGGCGGCGGTAGAAAAGGATGGTTAAGAAAACTAAAACATTTAGGTTTTAAATCAGAAAATTTAATAAGTAAAGAATTATGAGTAAAGGCAAACAAACACAATCAGTCAGTCTACCAGCATACCAAGAAGCACAAGCAAAAGAGCTATTTCAAGCTGGTAAATCATTAGCTGGCACACCATTCGTTCCATATACAGGCCCTAGAGTTGCTGGTTTTAACCCAGATCAACTTAGACAATTTCAAGCCACTCGTGGTTTATTTGAAACTGGTATGGAGTATGACCCTTTATCTGGCATACAAGAATTAGCACAAAGAGAAGCACCACAAGTGGGTCAAGTTGGCTCATTGTTAGGAGCTGACATAGGTGCATATCAATCGCCTTATCAACAGCAAGTTATCGATCAGTCTATGGCTGATATACAAAGACAAGCTGATATAGCTAGAGGACAAGCGCAATCACGCGCAATTGGCGCTGGCGCATTTGGTGGCTCACGCTCTGCTTTACTAGAAACTGAATCACAAAGACCTTACATCGAGCAACAAGCTAGAACTGCTGCTGGTTTAAGACAAGCTGGTTTCGAGCAAGCACAAAGAGCTGCCGAATCAGATATCGCAAGACAACAGCAAATGGCAATGTTTGCCCCAGAATTAGAATTACGCGCAAGACAACAACAAGCAGGATTGCTTGGGGGCGTGGGCGCGGAGCAGCAAGCAAGACTTGGACAACTTGGTCAGATTGGCGCACAACAACAACAATTACAACAAATGGGTCTACAAGTACCTTACGAAGAGTTCCAAAGAGCTTTGGCTTATGGGCCTCAACAGTTTGGTTTGTTGGCTGCGGGTCAAACTGGGCAAACTCCAATAACTACAACAAAACAAAAAACTGGTTTGGGCGATGTATTAGGAACTGCTGCTCAATTATATGGTATGACTCTTTTGCCTGGATCAGATGAAAGAATGAAAAAAGATATTACTTTTGTTGGCAAAGAAAAAGGGCATAACATTTACACATGGAATTGGAAAGATGAAGCCAAAGAAATAGGCTGGGGTAATTTCCCAACCACAGGCGTTCTTGCTCAAGAGGTTAAAAAGTATATGCCTGAAGCAGTTATTACAGACGAAAACGGATACTACAGAGTTAATTACGGAGTTCTATAATGGCGTTTGGAGACATTCTTAAAGCCTTTAATCAAAGCGGTGGTCAGCCAGGTGCTATGCAACCCATGCAATCACCTATTGGTATGCCACCCATTGATGATAAGGCATCTAAAAACCAAAAGTTAGGCTTAATGCTTTACGCGCTTGGCGGTGCTTTAAAAGGCGATAAAAACTTTGTGCAAAACACCATGGCATTGCAACAAATGCAAGAGGGTAAAAAGAAAAAAGAAGAAAAAGAGAAAGCGTGGGGAGATGTTCTTACAAGAATGGAAGGAGTCGTTGATCCTAGAATGTTAGAAGTTGCAAAATTGTTAGGCGCAGAAAAAGGCGCTGCTCTTATAATCCCAAATAAAAAAGACCAAACAGAATTTCAGATAAACAGCTCAAGATTATTAGAATTAGATGCAATAGATCCATTAAAATTAAGCTCCACACAAGCAAAAGAAAAAAATATTTTAGAACAAAAAATTTATGGTAAATCAGAGCCAATTCCATTTTATAATTCTGAAGGTTTAAATGTAGCAACTGTGGATTCAGTAGATTATGCAAAAGATCCAAAAGCAGTATTAGAAGACATGGAAAGTAGGGGATTATATACTGTTGGAGCTAAACCATCTGTTATTCCAAAAGGCATTAAAACTCCTCTTGGAACTATTCAAGAAAATTACCTTGAAGCAAAAAAACAATTAGATGTTATAAATGATTTAGCAAATATTTTGGTAACTAATCCAGATGCATTTACTGTATCTGGTGGTTTGGCAGATCTTTTCAATACAGCCAAATATCAAGCAGAAAGTGCTCTTACTATGGCAGATTTTGAAAATTTTAAAGCAACAGATCCAAAAGAGTTTCAACGCATAGATAATTTGTTAGATACAAAATATTCCAAAGAATTAGACAAAATTAGTGGAGACAGAGCTATAGCTAAATCTATTTTTTATAAATTAGCATATGTTACTGCTAAAGACTTAGATCCATCTGGAAGACTATCTGACAATGACTTAAAAGCGGCTATGGAAGTTATTGGGAAGTTAGGAGCAAATGTTAATGCAACTGTGGCTAACCTTGAAAATGTATATAATACAAAAACAAGAGAATACGCAGATGTGTATAACATAAGAATAGATAGCGTTACTGATAATCAAGAACTAGAAAAAGCTGCAAAATACAAAAACCTAAAGTCATTTTTAGGCGGTAGAGATTGGAGAAATGCAGGTGTAACAGCCCCAAGCACAACAACCCCACCCTCAGTAACCTCAACCACACCCTTGAGTCCATTAGCTCAAAGTTTGCTTGAAAAATATGGCGACTAATTTACAAAAATTAGAAAAAGCGTTAATTAATGCTGATAAGGCTGGCGATACTGTTGCTGCCAAACAATTGGCTAATGAGATTAAAATGCTTCAGCAGCAAGAACAAGCCGATCTTGCCAAACTAGAAGAAAGCATAGAAAGACTACCAAAAGCACCTAGACCAAGCGCATTAGATCTTGCAAAGGATTTACCCGTCTCATTTGCTAAAGGGTCTGTGCTTGGTAGCGCTGAAGTAGCAGGATTGCCTAGTTTAGCACAAAGTGGTATCAGCTCTATGGTGGGTAAAGACATTTCTCAAGCACCCGCATCTATGATGGCAGCTCCATTACCACAATATCAAGACATTATGAACTTGATTGAAAAAATACCTGGCGCTAAACGACTTACTCAATATCAACCTAAAACAAAGTTAGGTGAATTTGCTGAAATGACTGGTAGATTTGTTGGCCCAACACTTCCTTTTACAAAATTCCGTCAAGAAGGCGGATTGGGTAGGGTAGGCAGAGCATTTGGCATTGGAACAGCAGCGGCAGCACCAGCCTATGCTTTAGAAGATTACCCATATGCTGCGATACCAGCATCTTTACTAATGGGCGGTGGAGTAGCTTTAGCAACAGCTCCATCAAGGGCGGCTGAAGCAGCAAAATTAGTATTAAAAGATGTTAGTGATGAAGAGATTGCATTAGCCAAAGAAGTTCAGAAACAAGCTAACGCCCTTGGTATTCCAATGACAGCGCCAGAAATAATTGATAACAAACTTTTAAGAGATCTTGGTAATTTAGTTTATGGATCAGGCAAAGGTGGTGATGTAATGTATAAATACATTGCAAACAGACCAGAAAAAATAAAAGAAGTAGCCGCTGATTTGGTGGAAAAAATAGGAAAAAATCCAGAATTTTTAAGAGGAACTTATAAAGATATTAGTGAAGTTGCGGAAACTGCAATAAAAAATGTAAGAAAGGAAAGAACAAAAAGAGCGCAACAATGGTACAAAATTTCTAATGATGAGTTTGTAGAGGAAGATCAGGTATTGACCATCATTGATAGAATAGAAGAAACGATTAAGGGTTTAGACAAAGGAGATCCAACAAAACAAAAATTATTAAATTTAAAAAGAAGTTTAATTAAAAAAGAAATAAAGCCAAAAGATCAACCACAAATTTTAGATGAATTTGGAAAACCAATTATTACTCAAGCGCCAAAAACAAAAATTATTCCCCAAACAAACATCAATACTTTAGATAATATTTTAAAAAGATTTGAAGACATGGTTGTTGATTCAAAGGCTGGTATTGCTCAACAACAAAGGTTTGTGGAACAAAACGCAAGAAGACTATTTAGCAATCAAGAGGGTACTGGTGTTTTAAATTTTATTGATGAAACGCTAAGGACAAATCCAAACTACTCTAAAGCAAAAGATGTTTATGCGCAGTTATCTGATGAGTTAGTTCAGCCCGTAATAGATAACATTGCTCCATTAGCTAAAAATAATATAACACCAGCGACAATAAAGGGTTTTATTTTTAATCCAGAAAGAAACAATGTTAATGATATAAGAAAAACTTACGAGATTTTAAATAAAACAGACCCTAACGCTTTTCCTAACATTGTTAGAACTTATGTAAAATCTGCGGCAAATAAAACTCTTGTGAGTAAAAAGGGTGGCGAATCTTTGGCGAGCGGTTTTGACTTATGGAAAATGTTAGCTGGCACAGATGATGCCGCTGCAAACTTCAATACTGCATTAAAAGGTGTAGCCGAGGCACAAGGCGCAAACCCGAATAATTTGGTATTAGGGTTTCAAAAGTTCAATGATGTTTTAAAAAGAACAGCAAGACTTGCAAATGTAGACAATCCAAGCTCACCACCTAAAGAAGGATTATTATTAAGAGATGTTGCTCAAATTGGTTCTTTTATGTGGCACGTTAAATTTGCAGCTAAGTTTGAAAGATACACTCAAAATAAAACCATTGAAGATTTGGCAAACATATTTGTAAGACCAGACTCAGTAAAGCAATTAGAAAAATTAGCCAAGATTAATCCAGCTTCCGAAGAAGCGCAAAGAATTGTTAGAAACATATTGTATGTAACCAACAATATAAAAACCCAAGAAGAAAGAGACAGGGAAGCATACATAGAGCAGCTACAAAGCGGAGCTGTACAACCACAGGTGGCAATACCCGCCCAATAACCCATGCCCCTTGCAACAGAACGAGTTGGTCGTTTTGGTGAATATCTCACAGCAGCAATCCTCTCTCAAGTTTCTGACACAGTAACCATTGTTCCCCACAACGCATCCGCAGACATCATCTTTGAACACAACTTAAAGCTGTATAAGTGCCAGGTTAAAACTCAATCCAAGATAGAAGAACGCAGAGGCAATTGGCGGTTTGATATGCGCAAAGGCCAAAGAGTTGCTCATAGAAAATATAAAGATAATGAGATAGATTTATTTGCTTTTGTTTCTATAACTCACAGGAATATGGTGTTTTCCAAACCCTTGGCACAAGCCCAACTAACCATTAATGATGAGCACATGAAGAACAATGATGCTGTTAAAAACATCAAAGACATATTAAAAGATCTTAATTAAAGATTCTTAATATCAAATACAACTTCTTGATCCTTGTAATGCTTAACGGAGTTAATTCCTAATTGCAGGAAATACTCCGCTAATGCTTGGGGATCTTTGTTTTCCAACCCAGCTACATCTATCAAAGAACGCGCAATGTATCTGTTTATATAAACAGGCGTATTGTTGTTCCTCTCGTTTAGAACTGGATCTTCAAAATCAAACAAGTTCATTGCTTTACTCCTAGACCTTAACCTCCTTAGAGTATTGGCCTAATTTGTTACCCTCTCCGTCTACACCATGTACAAGCTGTAGTTCAAGGTCAATGTAATGCTTGGCTTTAAGTAAGTCTTCAACCTTATCAACCTTATCTCTGGTAATAAGCTTCAACACATTACCCATCGACCATGACAAACCATTTGCATAAATATACTCAATGGGTTGTATACCATTACCTTTATAATGATTTCCACCTACCTGGTTATTGATCGCAAGCATATCAATTGCTTGATCCCATTCCTCTGGCGTTGCATTATCTATACTCATATTCTTCTCCTTTTTTATAAATATATTTGCATATCATATAACTATAGTGTAAATTTAACAACATTCAGATACAAAAAGGGAGTATTAGGAAATGACAGATACCAACACGACTGTAGATAAAGTCTTTATCGACACGCAAGAATTGGCTAAAAGATGGGGCAAAAGCCCAAGAACATTAGAAAATTTACGCGGCAAAGATGAAGGCCCTAACTATTATAAGATTGGCGGTAAAGTTCTATATGATCTATCAGAGATCAAAACATTAGAAGAAAGCTCATACATTTCCAATGGCTCACGCAACTCTTAGCCCTTCAGCCTTTTCGCGCTGGAAACAATGCCCTGCATCGCCTCGGATGATTAAGGAGTTTGGCGGTGAATACACTGTGGGCATTCCTGCGGCTACTGGTACTTTGGTTCACGAAATGTGCGAGATGCTCTTAAAAGGCAGATTGAACAACATGAGCCTAGAAGAGTATTGGCTTGGTAAAGTGCAGATGGTCGAGGACTTTGAGATAGAGGTTGACCAAGAGATGATCGATTGCGCGAATGCGTATGTGGAATATATTAAGGAGCGTGCGGAGGCGCTGGGCGGAACGCTATTAATTGAAGAGCGCGTGTTCATGGATGAGATATCTACAGATGTCTGGGGTACAGCAGATGCCATTATTATAGGCGAAAAAGTTTTAGAGATTGTCGATCTCAAATCTGGTAAGTGGGCGGTAGATGCGCACGACAACGGACAGTTAAAAATTTATGCACTGGGTGCATTATCAAGATACAGCTCTCGTTACAAAGACGAGGACATAGAAGTTATGATGACCATCGTTCAACCAAGGGGTTGGCATAAAGATGGCATTATCCGATCAAGCTCCACTACGGCTACTAATCTAGTCAATTGGGGATTTGAAGTTTTGAAACCAGCAGCCGAAGCTTGTTTTGAAGAAAACCCACAATATAACCCAAGCAAAGAAGCGTGTAAGTTTTGTAATGCGAAGGAACATTGTGATGCTTATAAAAATACTTTTGGAGAGAAGAAATGACAAAAAGTAAAGAACCTGTCTTGTCTTATAACATAGACGATAAAGACTACACACTATATGAAGAGGATATAACTCCGACTATAGAACCCTTGTATCAAAAGGTGTCAGCGACACTTAGATTACAAGCAACCAACGATGCTTTTTTTAACAGCATTGTAGATGAAAAAATTAACGCACTACATCATCTGGTGCATAACATTAAGGGAGAAAAATAATGTCATTAGCCGCAATACAAAAAAAAGGTAAGATCAAGCCGCCACGCTTAGTTATATATGGCCCAGGTGGTATCGGCAAAACATCATTTGCTGCAAGTATGGACAAGTGCATCATAGTACAATCTGAAGATGGTATCGGAAAGATTGAGTGCGATCATTTTCCAGTAGCAAAGACTTATGCTGACTTTATGGGCAATCTTGATTCTCTGTTAACAGAAGATCACGATTTTAAAGTTTGCGCAATAGATTCTTTAGACTGGTTAGAAACATTGCTTTGGGATCATGTCTGCGATAAGAATGGATGGTCTGATATTAGTTCACCCGCTTATGGTAAAGGATACACAGCTGCCATTGAAGAGTGGAGACAATACCTCAGTGTTCTTAATAGACTTAGAGATGAAAAGTCTATGACAGTGATACAGATTGCACATAATCAGATTCGCAGATACGAAGACCCATCAAATGAACCACATGATAGACATGAGATTAAGTTGCACAGAAAAGCAGCCGATCTTATTGTGGAACATAGTGATGCAGTATTTTTCGCCAACTACAAAGTTGGAACTGTACAAGTTAAAGGCAAGATGGGGATGACTACCAAAACCATTGCTGGAGACAGAACAATTTTTGCAGAGCAATCTCCTGGCTATATGGCCAAGAATAGATATGGGTTGCCGAGTGAGATGCCTTTCGAGTGGGCAACCATAAGAGAGGAGATGTTGAAATGAGCCGATTAGGAGAAGTTGAGAGAGTAAAGAGAACCTTAAAACTGTTTAATATGATCTTGAATAAACACATAGATTCTATTAATCCAGAGGACAACTCGTTGCCACTTGACGGATTACATTGGCTTATTTCAATGCAGGCGGATTGTGAGGATTTAGTTGAATATTTATCCGACTATGATTCTTACGATCCAGGTTAATTAACATTTAGATATAAAGGGTATCAATATGGATATAAGTAATTTTTTCGGCGATGTGGAAGTTGTCGAACAACAAACGGAAATAAAACCAGGACGATATGATCTTGAGTATGTGAATACTAATGAAGAATTAAGATCGGGTCAGAATGGTTGGATGGGTATGCAACTTAACTTTAGGATTGCGGGAACAGGATTACAAACAGGTTTTACTGTAACTGTTGCGCATGATAATCCAAAGTATGTTGGTTTTGGTATGAAAGAAATGGCAGGTCTTGCAAAAGCAGCTGGCATTACTGGAACTTTAAAAGACACTAACGAGCTTAATGGTAAGACAGTTAGTTGTATGCTAAAGCTCAACGACAACAACTACCCAGAGATCGACTCTAAGTTTGGTAGCCATTGGCAACCAGCTAAAGGTGTTAATCACGAAAGCTTTAAACAAGATGCAGCAAAATCTGTTGAGGGTGGCAATCAATGGGATGCTGTAGTTGATAAAGTAGCAGAGAAAAAAGAAGAAGATCTTGGCGACAAGATCCCTTTTTAATCCGCTAATAAGTAAACCATCGCTGTGCGCTTTTTGTAGAGCGCCAGCGAAAGGGTTTGTATATGGCAAAGATCACACTTGGTTTGGAGCTTGCAGCATGGATCACCTAGATAAAATAAAAAAAGGTGAACGACTCAAGAACATGGCGCAGATGAGCAACGAGGGCTTAGACTACGCTATCAAACAAACCAAAGACATCTATCTTGAGATAGCTAAAGAATCAGGTTCTTATGTTATGCACGAATGGGGTAGACAAAAAAGAGAACTGCTATTTGGTAAGGCTGTAAGAGAATATCTTAACTGGGCTAACCACCAAGCAGAAACAGGACAATTGGAGAGAACATTAAGAGATGGAACTGACTAAATGGTATGGAGAGAAAGGCTTAGTCATTGATGAAAACTATGCATTTGCCAGTCAAGGCAACAGCACAGACGATTTAATACGCGAGATGAATAACCAAGGGTTGTTCGTCAATTCATTGGATTTAACGGGGCAGGTAACAAGAGTACCCGTTCAATCTGCGCCTGGTGTTAGACCAGACAAAGGCAATGAGCGTAGCGGTTGGTATGTTATCAATGAACTAGACGGAAATTATTTTGCAACTTTTGGTAACTGGCGAACTGGTGAGCAACACAAGTGGTCAAGCATTAACACCAATCAACTATCTAACATTGATAGAGTAGCGCTACAAAAAAGAATGGAAGAAGCTATTGAGCGGGCCGAAGTAGCGAAGAAAGTTAGGCATGATGAAGTAGCTAAAGAGGTACAAGGGAGGTATAAAAATTGTCAGCCTGTCATTTCGCATGAGTATCTAAATAGTAAAAATGTTAAAAGTTATGGATTGAAACAACTGAACGGAAGTTTAATTGTTCCTGTTATCTCCGCAGTAAGCGGAGAGGTGCGTAGTTTACAGTATATCGATAAGAAAGGACAGAAAAGATTTGTGAGCGCGAGCGAAATCAAAGGTAATGTGTTTCTTATTGGGTGTGAGCAATCAACATTAGCCACGCAAGAAAACTTAATTATTGTCGAGGGTTATTCAACCGCCGCGACAGTTTTTGAAAGTACGAAGATACCGACAGTTTGCGTTTTTTCGGCGAACTTTACCCTAGAGGCTGTAAGCAATATTCGCAAGATAACTCAGGCAAGATTATATATAGCCCTAGATAACGATGAGAATGGCGTAGGAGAGAGGAAAGCTAACGAGGTAGCATCTGCCATTCCTAACTGTTTTGTGCGCGTGCCGAGCGCGAGAGGAGACTA
>ENA-UZXC01001940-UZXC01001940.1-metagenome-genome-assembly--contig:-Day-2-25m-contig-1940_pt1 | contig 13504 bp, 9 predicted proteins | sample MGYA00260340_ERZ794900 | MGnify/ENA metagenome assembly ERZ794900 | reverse complement strand
GCTTCATGCGCATCAAAATCATCTTTAGATAAAAACTGCACATCATTCGTTGCCACAACCGCAATATCAAGCTCTAAGGCTAAGTTAATACACAAATGTAAATGACGCTCATCAAACTCTCTAGAAGTTCTTTGCACTGCAAGATAGTATCGATTGTTAAAAATCTTACGCCAATGAGAAGCCTTTTGCTGCGCTTCCAAAATTTGATTATTTAATAGATGCTTGGCAACATCACTATAAACAGGGGTGGCAATTAGAAGTAACCCTTCATGGTGCTTTTCCAGTTGCGCCTCACCAATCGACACGCCTTCGAGCGATTGCTCTTGCATATAAGATAGGGAGATAAGCTCTGATAAGTTTAAAAAACCTTGATGATTTTGACACAATAATAAAATTGAATAAAATTCACCCTCTTCATCCACAACATTAATACGTGCGCCAAAAATAGGCTTAATATTGGCTGCAACTGCTTTTTGGTAAAATTTAACAGCGGCATACAGATTAGATTCATCCGTTAATGCCACACTATCCATACCTAATTCAACCGCTGTATCGATTAATTTTGGTATGCGTATTAAGGAGTTAACGACTGAAAACTCACTTTGACAGTGTAGATGGCAAAAACCAGAATTAGGCATAAAAAGGAGCTTTATTAAATCAAATGTAGAAATTAATTATCCATCAATTTCGTCAATAGTTGACTTTATTTAAGACAAAAAAATACCCCAATAAAGGGGTATTTTTTTTAAAAATCCAAGCTTGTATTAGAAACGAGGACCAGCGCTAGCCGCTAATGCAGTTTGCGCCGTAGCGTTAACTGATTGGTGGTGAGCTTTGTTTGCTAATGCTACTGCAGCAGCAGTTTTACCTGCAGCGTTTAGTTTCTTAGCTTCTTTAATCATCTTACCCGTATCACGCCACGCCATGTTAACTGCCAAGTTGGCTTTGTAGCCAGTTTCAGCAGCTTTAATAGCTGATTTGAATGGATTAGAAGATCCGTTATTCCAGTTATGAGCACCGTCCATAAAGCCAGCCTGAGCTGTTAAGGCGAATACTGATAAAGTTGTTATTAATAATTTTTTCATGTGATTCTCCTATTTTCTGTAACGAGCGTCAGTAATTTCTAAACCGTTGCTCATTGCTTGATGGAAATACTCTAAGTTATTCATAGACTCAGATTGAGCACTAATTGGCTTAGCACGCATATTCTTTAAACAACCACCATAACGACGCTGTAGCGTACCTAAACCAGCCCACTTCGCACGATACATCGGTACGTGTGTTGTATGACCTAGAGCAGGTGACAAGATGTCAGCACGTGCTTTTTTACCCGCATTGTATACGTGGCAATCTGCACATGACATATTAAACTGGCCACGCTTTCCGTAGAAAAAAGCTTTACCTTGATCATATGCCGCTTGTGCACCAGCACTCTCTACCTTCACATTAACTTTTTCACCGGCCGCTTGGTCAGAAATCCACGAACTAATACGGGCAATCTTGCCTTTCTTAGAGCCTAATTTCTTGCCAGTTTGTTGCTGATAACATGCTTTAAGAACTGCCTCAAGTGTTACAACCTTTTGAGTTGCTTCATCAAAGTATGGGTGCTTTACACGAGCAGCTGCTGGATCTTTAAGTGCAGTACACTTATTTAATCCGAACTTAATAAACTCCTCTCCACCTTTTTCAACCGCTTCCTCATAAGGAGGAATACCGTCTAAAATTTCTTCGAATTGGTCTCTTGAACCAGCGTCATATGCATAAACACCATTGGTGTAATCTGCAAGTTCAACGTTTGGCTTCATTGCTTTAAAGTAGCCAATAAAAGCTTTTTGGTCAGAAGCAACATCTGCAGATGCCGCTCCAACTAAAAAGCTGATGCCAGCTACTACTGTTATTAGTTTTTTCATTAATCTCTCCTCAATAATAAAAAAGTTACTTAGACTTTGCAGTCGCAGAACCTGTTTTACCTTTGTTGTCTTTGTACGTAAGTTCAATTGTGTCACCCTTGGCGCCAGCAACATTAAACTTGAAGTACGGATTTTTAGAAACAGAACTACCGATATCTGCATCTACCACAACATTGCCGTTGTGAGAAACAACCATATGCACAATATGGTTTGCAGGTACGATCTTACCTTTCTTTTTACGTAAACCAGTTTCCATTGGGTGCTTAATAAGCGCCTTAATACCGATAACGCCTTTTCTAGCCTTTGGCTTTAATTTAATTTTTCCCATTTTATATTCTCCTAATTAATATGTTTCGTTACCGAATTAACCACCACAGCCGCCAATTGTTACTTTAACCTCTTGGGTCACCTTTGTTGTTGCGCCACCCGCAGTAACCAACGCCTCTACTGGAGATGTTTTACCCATTTTAATACGAGTAGAAACATAGCCCTGAGCGCCAGATATATTGAATGAAGCTGCTAATGGTGTTGAGTTATTAACAACATAGAAAGAGATGTTTGTCACACCGTCCATCTTAGAGGCATCAACCGTCATTGGTACTACTGCACCATTCTCAGCGATTTTTGGCGCTTTGAATTTGAACGAGCCTTTGCCTGCAGCCGCTGAAGATGCAGTTGCTGCATCTGATACCGCTTTAAAGCCTGCAGTATTTGCAAATACCATTGAAGGTGTTAGTAAGCCTGCACCTACAGCTGTTGCCACAGCAGATCCTGCCATTGCACTTTTTAAAAATAATCTTCTTTTCATTTTCTTCTCCTTATTTTGAATAAATGTAATTGGTTACTTGATCAATTTGTTTTTCGGTCAAAACGCCGTGCTTTCCAAATGGAGGCATAATTGTGTTTGGATTTGTTGCAGTTGCATCCCAAATTTGCGCTCTTAAGTCTGCCTTATTTGGAAATCTTGCTTTCATAGCAAGTAGCGGTGGACCAATGTTACCCGGCAAGTTTCCACCAGGAATCATATGGCACGCTAAACAATTGCCCGCTTTACGGCCAAATGTAACCTCTTCGTCTGTCATTTCTTTAGCACCAGCTTCTAACGGCATTACAAATAATGCGGCTAGAGCAGCTACTGCTGAAATTGAAGAAATAGTTTTCTTCATGTTTCTCTCCTCTTTATATAAAAAAATAAACCCCTGTCATAGAGGCTAAACCCTACTAACTAGACCATGTTATACAATTTTCATGTAAATGCAACTCTATTATAAAACTTTTATATTGTTTTCTTATACTTGCACAGCGGCGGCGATTAAAGCACGAGCCTTATGCATGGTTTCATCCCATTCCAACTGCGGAACAGAATCATAAACAATGCCTGCACCAGCTTGCACATAGAGAGTCTCATCTTTAATAATGGCTGTGCGAATGGCAATCGCCATATCCATGCCGCCATGCCAAGATAAATAACCAATTGCCCCTGAATAAATATTACGTTTCAATGGCTCAACCTCATTAATAATTTCCATTGCTCTTACTTTGGGTGCGCCACTGAGTGTCCCTGCCGGAAAAGTTGCTTTCAACACATCTATAGCGCTCATATCGTCTTTGAGTTCACACTCTACATTAGAAACAATATGCATGACATGGGAGTATCGTTCAACAAACATTTTGTCTGTTAATTTAACACTGCCTGTTTTAGCAATTCGGCCAAGATCGTTGCGCCCAAGGTCGATTAACATCAAGTGTTCAGCAATTTCTTTTTCGTCTGCCAGTAAATCCATCTCAAGCGCTAAATCTTCAGCCTGGTCTTTACCTCTTGTTCTAGTGCCTGCAATTGGACGTACCGTCGCACGCCTATCACAATCAACCCGAGTAAGAATTTCAGGTGAAGATCCAATCACATTCACATCGCCTAAATTTAAATAATACATATAAGGTGAAGGGTTTAGTCTTCTTAACTGGCGATAAAGCTCAATTGCCGGCGCTTTATAAGGGGCACTTAATCGTTGCGAAGGTACAACTTGCATTACATCTCCAGCCACAATATAGTCTTGAATATGCTCAACCACTTTTTTATAGTTTTGCTCACCAAAACTCGATTTAAAGTCTTTTGCGACTAAATTGTCTGACTGATAACTCTGTTTCACTAACGGCTTTTCAATTTCTGCTTCAATAGCATCTAGGCGTGTTAATGCTTGTTCATAACTATCAACATCAGGATTAACATGCGTTAATAAAAAAGCCTTGTTGGCCAGATTGTCAAACACCACCAGGTCATCTGACAGCATTAACAAAATATCAGCAATATTTAGCTCATCTTTAAGATTGATATCTTTTAGTTTAGGCTCAATATAGCGAACAATTTCATAGCCAAAATACCCAACTAAACCGCCATTAAACTCAGGCAATTCACCAATTTCAGGTACTTTGAATTGCTGTTGATATTGCTCAATCCATGCTAAAGGGTCTTCTACCTTAAAGCGCTCAACAACATCTGATTCCTTCTCGATTTGAATTTCGTAGTCAAACACCTTGATCACAGTTTGCGCATGAAGTCCAATAATTGAATATCGACCCCATTTCTCTCCGCCTTGAACCGATTCAAATAAATAGCTATAGGTGCTGTTGGCCAATTTCAAATACAAACCTAAAGCCGTATCGGTATCAAGCACAACCTCTCTAAAAACTGGAATATGGTTATATCCCTGGTCAATGTATGCATTAAAACTTGTTTTATCCATGCACGCATTTTAACGGATTTTGGGCATAAAAAAACCGCATCCATAATTAGATGCGGTTTTAAAGTTAGCCAGTAGCCAGAGTATTACTCTTGTGATTCCTCTGCTTCGCTTAACTCTGCTGCTAATGCCATTTCAGCATCAGCACTCTGAGTCATGCTAGCGGCACGCTTAGCACGCTTCTCTTGATGATACTTAAAGCCTGTTCCTGCTGGTATTAAACGGCCAACAATAACATTCTCTTTCAAACCTTGTAGAGAATCCACTCTACCTGTGGTTGAAGCTTCTGTTAACACACGTGTTGTTTCTTGGAAAGAGGCAGCTGAAATAAACGACTCTGTAGCCAATGACGCTTTAGTAATACCCATGAGTAATCTTTGGTAAGTCACCAGAGATTTTCCTTGAGCTGCTAATTGCTTATTAGTTTCAATAACTCGAGCATACTCAGCAGTCTCGCCATTAACAAACTTAGAGTCACCAGAATCCAATACTTCCACTTTACGAAGCATCTGCTTCACAATCACTTCAATATGTTTATCTGAAATATTTACACCTTGTAGACGGTAAACATCTTGCACTTCTTTAACAACATAGTTTGCTAGCGCTTCAACGCCCAACAATCGTAAAATATCATGAGGATTTGATGGTCCATCAGAAACTACATCACCTTTTTCAACCGTTTCGCCGTCGAAAACGTTAATTTGACGCCATTTATGGATCATCATCTCAGTCGCTTCACCTTCTGCTGAAGTGATAATCAATCGATCCTTACTCTTAGTAGGATTACCAAAGCTAATTACACCAGACTCTTCTGCAAGAATAGAATGGTCTTTTGCTTTACGTGCTTCGAATAAATCAGCAACACGTGGCAAACCACCGGTAATATCACTGGTCTTAGACTGATCTTTTGGAATTTTAGCAAGAACTTCACCTGCTGAAATCAGTTGATTGTCTTCTAGGTTAATTTTCACCATTGATGGCAAGTAATGCGTTGATAATACCACTTCAGAATCACTCTGCTCAACCATCTTAATCATTGGCTTGAGGCCTTTAGCCGCTGCAGATCTTTCTGCCTCGTCAATCATTTCAAAGAAAGTTAATCCAGTTAATGGATCTGTATTTCTGTTAACCGTAATACCTTCTTCAAAATCAACAAAAATAACACGACCAGATTGCTCAGTAATAATTGGATGTGTATGTGGATCCCAATCAGCAATTTTTTCTTTTGCTTTAACTGTACCGCCTTCTTGCACGTGTACAACCGCACCATAAGGAATCTTATAGCGCTCAACATCTTGACCTTTTGTGTTTCTAATCGTTACTTCAGCAGATCTAGAGATAACTACTAAGTCGTTATTATCATTAGTGATTGACTTTAAGTTTTCAAAATGCGCTGTACCATCGACATTAATATTAATACTACTAACGGCTGTAGAGGCTGATGCTGCACCACCAATATGGAACGTACGCATTGTAAGCTGTGTACCCGGCTCACCAATTGACTGTGCTGCAATCACACCAACTGCCTCACCAACACCGATCTTGTGTCCACGCGCCATATCATTACCATAACAACTGGCACAAACACCGTAGCGTGTATCACAAGTGATCGCTGAACGAACTTTAATTGACTCAATACCTAAATCATTAATTTTGTCAGAATCTCCTAAGGTCACCAAATGACCCTTAGGCATAAACACATCATAAGTATCAGGAATCAATACGTCTTCTGCAACAACACGTCCTAATACCGACGCCCCTAAAGTTTGTACAATGTTACCGCCATCAATAACGGCCTTCATAATCAAGCCATTATCTGTGCCACAATCTTCTTCGGTAATAACCAAATCTTGGCCAACATCAACTAAACGACGTGTCAAGTAACCCGAGTTAGCGGTTTTAAGCGCTGTATCTGCTAGACCTTTACGTGCACCATGCGTTGAAATAAAGTATTGCATATTGTTCAAACCTTCACGGAAGTTTGAAGTAATTGGTGTTTCAATAATTGAACCATCTGGCTTCGCCATCAAACCACGCATACCAGCTAACTGACGCATTTGTGCTGGAGAACCACGAGCACCAGAATCGGCCATCATGTAAACAGAGTTAAATGAAGCAAGTTTTTCAGTTTTACCGTCTTTAGTTTCAAACTCTTCAAAACCAATTTCATCCATCATGGCTTTTGCAACAGTTTCTGAAGTGCGTGACCAAATATCAATCACCTTGTTGTAACGCTCACCATCAGTCACGACACCCTTAGAATATTGCTCTTGAATGTCTTTAACCTGAGCCTCAGCGTCATCAATCATGCCCGCTTTTGTCTCTGGAATAGTCATGTCATTTGAACAGAACGAGATACCTGACTTGGTTGAATATTGGAAACCCATGTACATCATCTGGTCTGCAAACATAACCGTCTCTTTTAACTCTTGAGTACGGTAACAAACGTGAATAAGATTAGATACTACCTTCTTAGAAATAGCCTCATTAATCAAATCAAAAGATAATCCGTTAGGCAGGATTCTTGAGAAAATCGCACGGCCCACTGTTGTGTCTACAATACGTGTTGAGCTTGGCTCAAACTTGCCTGCGTCATTCTTAGTGTAATCTTGAATTCTTAATTTAATCTTAGCATGCAGTGTTGTATAGCCCGCTTCATAAGCATTTAAAACTTCTGCAGGGGAGGTGAAAATCATACCTTCACCCTTTTGATTAATTTTATCTCGAGTCATGTAGTACAAGCCCAAAATAACGTCCTGAGAAGGAACAATAATCGGCTCACCACTTGCCAAGTGCAAGACATTATTAGAAGCTAACATTAGAGTTCTTGCCTCTAATTGAGCTTCTTCTGACAATGGTACGTGTACAGCCATTTGGTCACCATCAAAGTCAGCGTTAAAAGCGCCACACACTAATGGATGCAATTGAATAGCTTTGCCTTCAATCAATAACGGCTCAAATGCTTGAATACCTAAACGGTGAAGTGTTGGCGCACGGTTCAACATTACTGGATGCTGGTGCACTACTTTTTCTAAAATATCCCAAACTTCAGGCGTCTCAGCTTCAACCATTTTTTTAGCTGCCTTGATAGTAGAGGCCAAACCTTTGGTTTGCAAACGATTGTAGATAAATGGCTTGAATAATTCCAAAGCCATTTTTTTCGGTAATCCACACTGATGTAATTTAAGGTATGGACCACACACAATCACCGAACGACCTGAGTAGTCAACACGCTTACCAAGTAAGTTTTGACGGAAACGACCTTGCTTACCTTTGATCATATCTGAGATAGATTTCAATGGACGACGGTTATTACCCATCACTGCTCGACCACGACGACCGTTATCAATTAATGAGTCGACCGCTTCTTGCAACATACGCTTTTCATTACGAACAATAATTTCTGGCGCATCAAGCTCTAATAGGCGCGCTAGACGATTATTACGGTTAATAACACGACGATATAAATCGTTCAAATCAGAGGTTGCAAAACGACCGCCATCTAGAGGCACTAATGGACGTAAATCTGGCGGAAGAATTGGCAGGACTTTTAAAATCATCCATTCTGGCTTATTGCCAGATTGAATCAAAGAGTCAATCAATTTAAGACGCTTATTGTACTTCTTAAGCTTAGTTTGAGATTTGGTATTTAGACTGTCTTCACGTAAGTTTGCCGCTTCTTTTTCAAGCTGCATTTCAGCCAAAACATCTTGGATTGCTTCCGCACCCATTTTTGCTTCAAACTCGTCTTCACCATATTCATCCAATGCATCAAAGTACATTTCTTCAGTTAATAACTGCTTATGCACTAAAGGCGTTGCACCTGGATCTGTCACTAAAAACGCTTCAAAATATAAGACACGCTCAATATCCTTAAGCGTCATATCCATCAATAATCCTAAACGAGAAGGCAATGATTTTAAGTACCAAATATGAGCCACAGGTGCTGCTAATTCGATATGACCCATACGCTCGCGACGCACTTTGGAAAAAGTAACCTCAACGCCACATTTTTCACAAACAACGTTACGGAATTTCATGCGCTTATATTTACCACATAAACACTCAAAATCTTTCATTGGGCCGAATACTTTAGCACAAAACAAACCTTCTCTTTCTGGTTTAAAAGTTCGGTAGTTAATGGTTTCAGGCTTTTTAACCTCACCATATGACCATGAACGAATCTTCTCAGGAGATGCTAGGCCAACCTTAATCGCATCAAAGTCTTGCTCTTTGTTTTCTTGCTTTAATATTGTTAATAAGTCTTTCATTTCGCTCTCCTAATTAGTATTGCTCAAGTTCAACATCAATACCTAATGATCTGATCTCTTTAATAAGTACATTAAATGATTCTGGCATCACTGACTCAGTCAGATTTTTACCATCAACAATACTCTTATACATCTTCGCACGACCAGCAACATCATCAGACTTAACTGTTAGCATTTCACGTAGTGTATGTGCCGCTCCGTATGCCTCAAGTGCCCACACTTCCATTTCACCAAAGCGTTGACCACCAAATTGAGCTTTACCACTTAGAGGCTGCTGAGTGACTAACGAGTATGGACCCGTAGAGCGCGCATGCATCTTATCGTCTACCAAGTGATTAAGCTTAAGCATATGCATGTAACCAACCGTTACTGGGCGATCAAACGCCTCACCTGTGCGACCATCATATAACTGCTCTTGACCAGACTCTGGTAAATCAGCTAATTTAAGTAAAGACTTAATATCTTTTTCTTTAATGCCGTCAAATACTGGCGTTGCCATTGGTACGCCTTCTCTTAGGTTTTTAGCCAGCTCAATAATTTCTTCATCATTGAACGCATCTAAATCTTCTTGCTTACCATGAGAGTTGTAAATTTCATTTAAGAATGCTCTAATTTCAACAACCATTTCTGTGCGCTTTTCATCTAGCATAGCGGCAATCTTAAAGCCTAAACCTTTTGCTGCATAACCCAAGTGCACTTCTAGTACCTGGCCAACATTCATTCGACTCGGTACACCTAATGGGTTAAGCACAACATCAACAGTTGATCCGTCGGCTAAATAAGGCATATCTTCTACAGGCGATACACGTGAAATAACACCTTTGTTACCATGGCGTCCCGCCATCTTGTCACCCACCTGAAGCGTCTTACGTGTTGCCACATAAACCTTAACCATTTTCATAACACCTGGTGGCAACTCTGCACCTTCATTAATCTTAGCTTTTTCTTCTTCGAAGAATTTATCGAATTCAACTTGCTTAGCCTTAGCCTGTTTAACCAGTGCTACCACTTCTTTGTTGATTGACGCATCTTCAACTTTAATCTTGGCAATATCTTTATTGTCAAGTTTTTTCATTAATTTTGTACTTAGCTTTTCACCGGCTTTAATATCTCCGACTGCCTTAGTAATAACATTTCCTGACAACTTCAAGCGTACACGACGGAAAATATCACCATCAATAATACCAAATTCATCATCAATATCTTTCTTGATCTTTTCTAAACGCTCAGCATCGATACTCAATGCTCTAGAGTCTTTTTCTACACGGTCACGTGTAAAGACTTGAACATCAATAACAACGCCCGATTTAGAAGCACCAATTCTTAAAGAAGAATCTTTAACGTTATTAGCTTTTTCACCAAAGATAGCGCGCAATAACTTCTCTTCTGGAGATAGCACTGTTTCGCTCTTAGGAGTAACCTTACCCACTAAAATATCGCCACCCTTAACACGCGCACCAACGTAAACCACACCCACTTCATCAAGTTTGGCCAAAGCTGATTCACTCACATTTGGAATATCTGCTGTAATCTCTTCTGGACCTAGCTTGGTATCACGAGAGTAAGCGGTTAATTCTTCAATATGGATTGTTGTATAACGATCATCTTGAACAACTTTTTCAGAGATTAAAATTGAATCCTCAAAGTTATAACCGTTCCACGGCATAAAGGCAATCTTCATGTTTTGACCTAAGGCCAATTCACCTAAGTCAGTCGAAGGGCCATCTGCCAATACATCGCCTGCAGTAATTTTGTCACCAACATTGACTAATGGCTTTTGATTGATACATGTGTTTTGATTTGAGCGTGAGTATTTAGTTAAGTTGTAAATATCAACACCTAGCTCTCCTGCTTTAGCTTGTTTAGAGTCAACACGAATTACAATGCGTGATGCATCAACTGCCTCAACTACACCACCATGTTTTGCAGTCACACAAACTCGAGAATCTGTGGCCACAACACGCTCAATACCAGTACCTACTAAAGGCTTCTCAGCGCGTAGCGTTGGTACTGCTTGACGTTGCATATTTGAACCCATAAGCGCACGGTTAGCATCGTCATGCTCAAGGAATGGAATTAATGACGCCGCCACTGATGAGATTTGCTTCGAGTCGATATCGATCAACGTTACATCAGCCGAATCAACCAATACAAATTCATTCTTATGACGACATGAAATCAAGTCATCCATTAACTGGCCTTTGTCACTAACAGTAGCATTTGCTTGTGCAATCGTATGTGCAATTTCATCAATAGCAGATACATAAATAATCTCTTCTGTCACTTTACCATTTTTAACCACTTGGTAAGGTGTCTCTAAGAAACCATAATCATTTGTTTTAGCATAAACAGCCAGAGTATTAATCAAGCCAATATTTGGGCCTTCTGGTGTTTCAATTGGACATAGACGACCATAGTGTGATGGATGTACGTCACGCACCTCAAAACCAGCACGCTCACGTGTCAAGCCACCAGGACCTAAGGCTGAAATACGACGCTTATGAGTAACACCTGATAATGGATTCACTTGATCCATAAACTGTGACAACTGAGAAGAGCCAAAAAACTCTCTAACTGAGGCAGATACAGGCTTAGAATTAATCAAGTCTTGTGGTGTTAACTCATCAGTTTCTGCTAAGTTTAAACCTTCTCTAACAGCTTTTTCAACACGAACCAAACCAATTCTAAATTGGTTTTCGATCATTTCACCGATCGCTCTAACACGTCGGTTTGCTAGTGTATCAACATCATCTACAGAATCATTACCATCTTTAATATTGATTAGTAATTTAATAACATTCAAGATATCGTCATTGGTTAATACGTGCTCACCCGTTTCAGATTCAATACCTAAACGACGATTAAGCTTCATGCGGCCAACTTTAGACAAGTCATAACGATCATTCTTAAAGAATAGATTATTAAATAATAAGTTCACCGCATCTTCAGTTGCTGGCTCACCCGGACGCATCACATGATAAATACTCATGCGTGCTTCAATTTCAGTTTGAGTATCGTCAAGACGCAATGTATCTGAAATGTAGGCACCTGTTTCAGATTCATTAATATACAAGACGTCAAATTTCTTAACTTTATTTGAAACCAAAACCTCTAAAACATCTTCAGAGACAACTGTATTTGTTGCAATAAGAATTTCACCCGTTTCAGTATCAACAATGTCATTAGAAATAACTTTATCAATAAGAGATTCAAGTGGCGCGTTAATTGTCTTAACACCAGCAGCATCTAAAACCTTGACATGCTTAGCTGTAATACGACGACCTTTTTCAACAACAACATCCTTGCCAGATAAGATATCAAATTCAGCAATTGTGCCGCGAAGGCGTGATGGCTTAATACCTAAGTCGCAAGACTTAGCCTTCATTTTTATCGTTGAACTTTCAAAGAAAGTATTAAGGATTTCACTACTAGAAAGTCCCATTGCACGAAGCAAGGTCGTAACTGGAAGTTTACGACGGCGATCAATTCGAACATATAAATGCTCGTGATGATCAAACTCAAAGTCCAACCATGAACCACGGTAAGGGATCACACGTGAAGAGAATAAGATCTTGCCTGATGAGTGTGTCTTACCTTTATCATGCTCAAAAATAACGCCTGGAGATCTGTGCAATTGAGAAACCACAACACGCTCAGTACCATTGATAACAAAGGTACCTGTATCAGTCATTAGTGGCAATTGACCCAAATAAACATCTTCTTCGATGATTTGCTTAACTTTACGTTTTTTCTTTAACGTTGAGCCATTTTTATCGAACAATACCAGGTTAAGCTTAACGCGTAATGTAGAAGCAAAGGTTACACCACGTAACTTACACTCTTCTACGTTAAACTTAGGCTCTTGTAATTCATAATCTACATACTCAATTTCGGCATAGCCGTTAACTGCTGTAATAGGAAAAACAGATTGAAACACTGAATGCAATCCAACATCTTCTTTACTATCATTACCAGCTTGAATAAAGCTGTTAAAAGAATCAATTTGAATAGCTAGCAAGTCTGGTTCCTGCAAGATTGATGCTCTTGAACCAAAATTATTTCTAATGCGCTTTTTTTCTGTAAATGAATAAGCCATAAATACCTCGTATTAGTCGATCTAATTCGTTTAAGAAGTTTTCTTCTTAAAATAAAACCAACCTACTGCCTTTATTAAAGTAATAGGTTGAAATAGCACTCAATAAAGAGTGCTAATGCAATAAACACCAAAATCCCCTAATGGGGATTTTGGGTTTTTACGCTGAACTAATTACTTAAGTTCTACGCTAGCACCAGCTTCTTCAAGCTGCTTTTTAACATCTTCTGCTTCTGCTTTAGATGCGCCTTCTTTGATCGATGCAGGAACTGCTTCAACCATATCTTTAGCTTCCTTAAGACCTAGGCCAGTGATACCACGTACTGCTTTAATAACAGCAACTTTCTTCTCACCGAATGATGTCATTACAACGTCAAACTCATCTTTTTCAGCTGCTGCTTCACCCGCATCAGCTGCTGCTGCAGGTGCTGCTGCTACTGCCGCCGCACTTACACCGAACTTCTCTTCCATTGCTGAAACTAATTCAAC
>ENA-UZXC01004205-UZXC01004205.1-metagenome-genome-assembly--contig:-Day-2-25m-contig-4205_pt1 | contig 13555 bp, 27 predicted proteins | sample MGYA00260340_ERZ794900 | MGnify/ENA metagenome assembly ERZ794900 | reverse complement strand
CATATTAAAGAAAGGTGTCAACACCTAAATCAGATTTTTTCAAATTAGTTTCGGCTTAACATATTAAAGAAAGGTGTCAACACCTAAATCAGATTTTTTCAAATTAGTTTCGGCTTAACATATTAAAAACATATTACAATAAAAAAGAACCAAACACGCAAAAAAAACCCTAGCCTTTTCAGACTAGGGTTTGTATTAGATTTTCTAATGCAAAGGATAATCCACATTAGGGATATTTTTATCCCAACAAGCTCGACAATTTAAGCATTTATTTCCTTGACTTCCAGCAGGACATACGTGTGCCGATTCTTTATATCCAACTGTCGAGCAAACTGCTCCCATATTTTCAGCTGTCTTGCTAGGTGGCGCAGACTCACGAAACCAAGATGAAAGTCTAACTGTCAGATTTTCGGGAAATTTTCCATAGTTGTCAACATATTCTTTACAAATTTTAAACTCACGTGTTGGTATCCAAAAAGTAATTTGTGGCAAATTTTTGGCAACTTGTACGATTCTGTCTAAATGTTCAACCGTTTGAACGTCACCTGAATCGTGCCAACGGAAAAAACCACTTTTCTCTTTTTTAAGAATCAGTTGTGTCATTGAAGCAATCCACAATTCAGATTCTGAATTGATAAGCTTATCAAAGCGATTTGCAAGTGCTTTGCGGGTACTAGGGAAGCCATAAAAACCCTTATGTGCATAACACTTTGCACAGGTTGACTTAATTAGTTTACGCAATCGTGCGCCAACTTTACACTCACTTGCTGGTATTGAAAAAGAATAACAAGGCATCTTTGATGGCGCTGAAAGTGTGCCGATTGTTTCTTCTAAGGATTTGATGGTGGTACGCATAACTTATTTAATAGGTGGTTAATAATTGAAAGAAACACTAGTAAAAGGTATGTAGTTGTTTATTGCAAGCTATATTTTTAAAAAAGTGAAAATATATAATTAGTGAACACTTGTTCACTAGTCCAGGGAACTATGTATATATCTCATATTGAAAAATAAAGTCAACACCTAAATGAAAAAACTTTTCATCTCATATTGAAAAATAAAGTCAACACCTAAATATCTTTTCTTTTTTACTTGCAATGGTTCTTAGTTATGATACTTGCTCGAAGCAGACACGAAAAACCCCTAACGATTGTTGATGATCGTTAGGGGTTTTATTTACAATTTAATACCAAATAATTGATCGAGAATAGCTAACACAGTACAACAAAATGCTACACCACCAAGCAAACCTACAATTATTATTAAGAAATCTAAGTGTGGTTTGTTATCCATTAGTCGAATCTAATTTGATTTGGGATAGTACGAACAAATCCAGCTAGGCTATCTCCTCTAGTAATTTGGTCACTAATATAAAATTTATCACCCATATCCATTAGGTTAGCAAGGTTACGATTTTGAGAATCAACCCACTGTTTAAGGATCTCGAAGATAGTAGGTTTAAGTAACATCTCCCACTCAGCTAACTGTTCGGCTTGGATCTCTAGGAGTTGTTTAATACTATTTTCACTGGATGGATCACCCTTGATGTATGTGTCGTTGATGTTTACTGTTCTCATAGTTGTATAATTATTAGTTAATGGTTGAAATAGTATAATGGGTATAGAATTATATTAAGGCAAGAAAAAAACCATCGCTACAAGTTTTTTATTTTTATTTTTTTTATAGATACCTTGTTTGTTATAGTAAAATCATGTTTCATGGCTAAGTCAACAACTATATTTAACAGGGTTGTGTAAGTAAAACCCCCATAGTAAGGGACCAATTCACTATGGGGGTTACCTATGACACACTTACTTATTACACAAATTACTTCCGACGCCCCTTACACTTACTTACATTAGTCTTACGCATACGGTTTAGAATTTTTTTACTCATTTATTAATTTTAAAAGTTATTATTGTTATTTACTTTGAAATACTGATAAGAAGTCCATTGCTAATGCTTCTAGATTCTCCCATACATAATCAGCTGGAAAGTTTTGCATAAATTCACATTTATATTCTTCGATATATTCTTCCATTCCAGTATGACTTAAATCTCGCCAGTTAGTTGGAAGTTCTTCACAAAGAAAGTGAGATGATGCTAGGATGTATGCTTTATCTTTTGTCATATTTAATCAGTAAGTTAGTTGTTTTAATTATATTCGGTTGTATCGACAAACCCACACACCTCTAGCAATTCGTCATCATCTACCATGCGCAACCTATCTAGTATAGCTTTTCGAATATCTTCAGGCAGTACATTTTCGTAGTTAGGGTCTTCGCTAGTTACCGAGAAGCAAAAATCAAAGATATGTGAAAAGGATTTTTTATTTTGTGTCATATTTAATCAGTAAGTTCGTTGTTAAATAGAAATTCATCTTCCCCATTGTATGCTTCAAGCGTCGCCTGTCCACCATTTTCTTCTGGGGTTACGGGTTCAGCGCAGTCTAATGTCTCCCATTCACAATCAGCTCCATTCAAAACTTTGATTAGATCGTCCATGTCTCGGATATCTCCTTTTTTGAAAGCCTCTAGGACTTCCCCCTCTAGTTCGTCTGAAAATTCAACTCGTTCCCAGTTAGTAATTTTAAAATCAACGTGCATAATAGTTATTAAAGTTAAGTTAGGTTATAATGTCAAGGGTTTATTTAAGGGAATCTTCAATCAATTCCGCTTGAACGATATCATAGATTTCATTGAAAAGGTCTTGAGCCTCTTCTGTAAAACCCTCTGATCCATCTTCACGATCTTCCCAAGTGAAGTGTACTCCGATACGATGTTCTACAATCTTCTCAGAGATGTTAGCGGATAATTTACGGATGTTGTCGGTCATATTGGTAACTATGTGTGGGTTGTTGGTGTTGTCAACACTTTAGTTCTCTAAATCTATATATAATTCTGGATCATAATCGGGAAGGGCTTTCACCTTAGCGATAAACTCATCAACTCGCTCTTCTAATTCCAAAGGTTGGTTTTGTAGTTCATCTAGCAACTCACCTAGTGAAATGAGTGATATATTAGTATCTCCAAATGTAAAACTCAGATCACTGCTGAAAAATTCATCAGCTACGTCATCGAAACCTAAATCGAGAAACAAATCGGAGCTATAAACGAAGGTTACTGTTTGTGTTTGCATAATATTAGTTGTTGGTTGGGTTATAAGGTACGAAGGATTCTCCGCTATTTAAATTGAATCCGTTATTGAATAATTCGATAACGCTTTCAGCAGCATACACCACATCTGGTGCTTCTACTGGAATACCGTTTTTTACTAGAATATAGTCAGTTGTTTCGTTGTTCATATTGGTAACTATGTGTGGATTGTTGGTGTTGTCAAATAAATTATAGTCTAATTACAAAACAATTTTTACCGTATGATACGAAGCGTGTTTCATCTACTCCGAACATATATGCCAGCTCTGTCTTCATACCAGTGGTACGGAGCAGTTCGTGGTGGTATTTATCCATCTTACGAGGCGCAGATGGGTAGTTAAACAAAACAAACTTAGGATCGAAACTCTTAACTTGATTAACTAGATCACACAGTTGATCGTAAGTTTCCTGTACATTGACTACATTAGAAAGCATAACAATATCATACTGTTCACCTGCTTTGAGGTCTGGTCGAGACAAATCAATACCATCTATGTTCAACCCTTGATTACGATAATGCTCAACCCAATAAGCATCCTTACCACAACCAAAGTCTAGGATACTTTTATTGCGGAGAGTTAAGAATGCTTCTGGTAGCAGTTGAGGAATCAAAGCTGATTACCAGAAGCGTGAGCGGTATGTTTTGGTGCGTGTGTCGGTCATAGTTATGAATATGAGGATCAAATTAGTTATTGCAAGCTCTTTTTTAAGAAAATGCAAAAAAGATTCATCTCGAATAAACCGCCCCCGCCATCTCATATTAAAAAGTAATGTCAACACCTAAATATCTTTTCTTTTTTACTTGTAATGATATTTAGATATGTTATGCGGGAAAACCCTAAAAGAAAAAACCCCTAACGACACACCAATCGTTAGGGGTTACTCTTTCACCTATTACTTATTATACACAGAATAAATTTAAAGTTCAGCTTCAAACCAACACGCTCCGTCTGCCTCCAATCGTTCCAAGATTTGTTTACCTAAACAATAGTCAGCAAATTCTTCATTTCCAACACCTGTGATGTTTAGCTCTACTGCCGTCTTATTGCAATCACAATCGTGGTGATAACTATCATAATCTTTAACATTGATAGTTTTCTCAATCAATGCCAACTCTTCCTTGATTGTAGGGATTTGTTCTTCATCAAAGTTGTATTGAAGGTATTCTGGTTGAACCCCCTCTACTCCGAACCGATCCGCAGCATCACTGCTTTGAACGCCAAACCAAAATTTTCCTTCAATGTCTCCGTTGTAGTATCTGCCCATAATATGTTCCTTTATTTAATTAGATGTTATAATTTAACCTTAGATATATTCGCTGTTTTCTTTGAGATAGTCAAGCGTTTTTATTTAATTAGAGTATAAAATTCACCTTCTACCCACTCTTGCCAACCTTCCAACCAATCATCTTCAGTATAATCTTGCCATTCTGAAGAATGATCTCTATTGATTTCGTGTAGAATTTGTTCAATAGTCCAAGTTTTAATTTCACCTGTGACTACATCTTTGATTTTGTAAGATTTATTATCCATTGGTTAGTACTAATAGACTGCTTCTGTGATTTTAATATCTGATCCGAACTCAGCAATAGCTTTATCGTAGATTTCTTCTAGTGAGATATGAGTTGATCGACCATCCCAACTATATGCAGACGCATACCCATTGATATATCGAAGCTTCTCAGCACCTGCTTCCATAATTACAGCTACGTGGTTTTCTACCAAGTGTCGAGAGAAAAAGTCACCCCAATCAATATCGTGATAATCTTCACTTTCTTCATTGTAGTAATCATTTGGAAAACCTTCACCTAGATTATCAATGATACATACACCTCTATCACCACTATCAGTGTAAATATCTAGTTCGCCCCCAAACGTTGCCAGTTCATTTTTAAACTTTTCCAAGTCTTTAACCTTAAAGTAATTTGTGCGAGATGATGAGTAATAATTAGCCATAATTAAAATGTTTTAAATATTCCGATTTCTGTTTTGATTAGAGTTAAGTTCTCCTGTCGTTCAATGTCAAGCACATAAGCATCTTCATCTGCATAAACTGACTTAAATTCTTCTACACTCATACCAAACCCAACAGGATTAGTTACATAGGTATGCCCACTTTGGTTTAGTTCGTCAAGAATAAATTCAAAAGTATTCATTTTTATCCCTCAATATAAAGTTTATAACATTCAATAATGTCTTTATCTGACATATTGTTCCACCCTACACAACCATCCATAAGAATGTCATAAATAGAGTCTTCTAGAATAACTTGCTCGGCTTCTTGTTGGCAAAGCTCTGTTTTCATTTGTTCGATTTGGTCTTCTGTGTAATCCATAGTGATTTTAAAGTGCTTTGAGTTCGTATTTGATACCATCGACTTCGACGACTTTGCCGTCGCAATTTTTGGCTGATTTCGGTGTGCCTTTCTTGTCGCCATTGCTGTTCTCGTAGTAAGTCTCGTTACCACTAGAATCATACTCACGGTTCCACGAGAAGCCAACGCTGTTCTCGTAGTACGTCTCGTTGCCACTAGAATCATATTCAAGCTTCCACCATCGGCCAACGCTGTTCTCGTAGTAAGTCTCGTTGCCACTAGAATCATACTCACGCTTCCACCAGTAACCATTGCTGTTCTCGTAGTAAGTCTCGTTGCCACTAGAATCATACTCACGCTTCCACCATCGGCCAACGCTGTTCTCGTAGTAAGTCTTTTTGCCGTTGGCGTCGTTAATTTTGATAGGGAAAGTAAATTCGATCCCTTGGTCTTTCAGTGTTTCGCTTAGTTTTTTCATAAGTGGTTAAAGTTATTTAGATACCTTTGTAGTTGTCAACTGTTTTTGGAAAGTTTTTTCCATAATAGAAACTTCTGATTCACCAAATACAAGTGAAAGGCGTTCTGGAGTTTCACCTAAATCTCGGTTATAGTTGTAGCAAGATTGGTTTACTAGCTTAAGTGTGTCAATAATATCTGTCATTTGTGTATTGTGTTATAGGTTATTATATATTGCAAGAATTATTTTGAGAAAAACCTCTAGTGAACCACCACAACCCACTAGAGGTTACCCCAGTACTACACAGCTTTCGCTTCTGTAGCGTAAAATTTCTCTCTGGAGTAAACTTCTTCTCCATTGATATTCAAGATAGTGATCTCACCATCCTCGTCAAGCTCTTTTTTGATATGAAGACGTTTTGATAGATATTCAATCTCACGACCCCAAACATCCAGACCTCGCCAAAAATCAAGATCCTCTTCTTCAACGTATTCTACTTTAACTACTTTTCCGATAATGTTAATCATATGATGTACTATATGTGGTTATTTTTTATATTGCAAGCTTTATTTTCTAAATTAAATAACCCTTTACAATCTCGTGTACTTTTCCATACAGATCATCATCCAGATCGGTGTCGCAATCAATCTCTAACATATCTCTAATCTCATCCATAATTTGATTAGTTAAAATGTCTACGTCTTCAATTTCAAAAATTTGGTGCATAATGTTTTTAGTTTAGTTAGTAATATATTTAGTTGTTTTTTATATTGCAAGAGTTATTTCACACTGAAACGTAATTTATATCCAGATTCAACTTCAACCTCATAACAGCAGTAAACCTCATCTTGAAAAGAACGAAGCCAGTTTAACATATGGTCACGAGTAGAAAATGTTTTGGTGTATTGTTTTGTCATACCAATACATTGAACCAGCATAACAATATATGCAAGAACTTTCTTAGATTTATTTTAGTGTACAAGTGTTCACCACAAGTTACCACCCCACATCTCATATTGAAGATATATGTCAACACTTAAATGAAAAAACTTTTTACATCTCATATTAAAGATATATGTCAACACTTAAATGAAAAAACTTTCCATCTCATATTGAAGATATATGTCAACACTTAAATGAAAAAACTTTCCATCTCATATTAAAGAATAAAGTCAACACTTAAATGAATTTTCTTTTTTACTTGCAATATATTTTAATTATAGTATGTGTCAATAGGTTGGGTACATATCATAGAATCGTTTCATTATTGTTTCATTATTATTTCACAATTATGTTATGTGTCAATAGGTTAGGTACATAACATAATTGTGAAATCGTTTCATTATTGTTTCACAATTATATTATGTACCTAAAGTGGTCAATATTGACCACTTATATTATTATGATATGACCACCCCATAGGTTAATCATAATCTTCTTCTACTTTATCTTTTGTTTCGTCACTCAAAGCATCTAGTTCTTTCTGTAGGAACTTCACCAAGTCATCACCAACCACGAAGCCAGCTTTGCGAGCCTCTACTCCGAAATTGTAAGAGAATAGTCGAACACCTGTATCCAGATACCCGTAAGCATATGCGTAGTTTAATTGTTTTTCAGTCATAGTATTATTTAATTAGTAGGTTAAGATATAATTATTAAATGATATATTATATTGTGCGTGAAAAGTTTCATCGCTGTGATTTTTTTATACAAAGCAGGTAGGCGATAGTAAACCTGCTTTGTATGGTTTACTTGATTACTATAGTAAAAACCACCCACCAATAGAATGATGAGTGGTTAATTACGATACCAACTATTTAACTATTCATTCTTACAACATCACCAAATGGTACAGTGCGTTCAAAGTTTGGATTAGCTTCTGTGAGAATCCATAACACAGGCATATCAGGCTCTACCCATGAGCGAGTGTTCACCCACCCATCAGTAACAAAGATGATACCCTTAGCATCAATGTCTTTCTCTACCAACTCGTGATTAAAGAAACTATCGAAGTCTGTACCACCACCGTGGATTGTTTTAATTTGATCAGGTGATGAGATGACGCTACGTGTATGAATACGGTTGCTGATTTGATACAGAAGCATCTCACCCTTACTGACCTGTTCAAGACAATGGAAGGCTTCTGAGGCGATCTTAGGTGCTACATCTGACAATGAACCTGATACATCAGTTGCGAACAATATATTACCAAATACATTCGACTTCTGATCGTGATAAACAACATCAAACCCCTGTGCTTCCATCTCATACATGTCAAAGGTTTCTTCATCCTCTTCTGTTTGTGCTTCATCAAATAAGAAGTTGCTGATAACATCACGCCAATCAATACGACTAGCAGCATAATCAGTTAAACGTTCTGTATACTCACCAAACCCCTTACCAATCTTTTTAAGTTGAGAAGCTTTCTCACCATCAGTAAGTGATAGGGAACGCTCAATACCTTTAATACGTCGATTCATTTGTGACTTAGCTGCACGTGCTTCCTGTTCAGCCTTAGCCTTAGCCTCACCTAGTTCACTGTCTGTCATTGTTTGACCATCAACACCTTTAGGTTCTTCAAAGCTACCACCAGAAGATTCAGATTGCTGTTGTTGTTGCTGTTGCTGGTCTTCCGATTGTTTCATAATCAAAGCATAAATATCCTCAGCAGACTTACCTGAATACTTTGAATCATACAACCAATTAGGAAGTGGTTCAAACCCCATCTTTACCAACATATCATTGATAACATAATCACAAGCTACATTCCACATCTTAGCATCACGTCCACGCATACGAAGATGATGACCTAAAAGAATATGTAGCAACTCGTGACAAATAAGAGTTATACGCTGATTGAATGTAAGAGAATTTAAATACTTCGCATTGTATTTAATATTTACTCCATTAGTAGATGCTGTATTAACTGAATCATCTACTAGGTGTTCTCTACTGATAGCACCACCAGCAAATAATATAAATGATGTGATAATAGATTGGATGCATTCGTTGATCTGAGATAGTGTATTCATTTTTATATAGGTTAAATAAGAAAACTGAGTGGGGAATATACACCCCCACCCAGTTCGCTGTCAACTTATTTTTTCTTACGACCCTTACATTTTGAAACGTTTGTCTTACGGATCTTCTTAATTAAGCGAACACTCATATTATTTACCACCTTTCGCTGTAACGTGAGATACATAGGCTCGGGTCTCTTTACTGTCAGGATGTACCTGCACACCCATCTCGATCAACAGGCGAGTATATTCTGAGTTATTATAACGATTGATGTAAGTAATAAACTTATCCACATTACCCTTCTCAAAGTGATTAGATAGAATGAATACACACCCCAGAATCTTATCAGCCTCATACTCTCCAAACATTGGTGCTGATAGAGGATCAGACTTAACTCCAGCAATCAGATTACCATAAGTATCAAGTGACTCCCAGAAGTTAATAAACTCAGCTGCTACGTCATCAGCATTACCAATAACACTCTCAACTACTGCAAGATTCTTACGCCCACGCTTTACAAATGGTGTCAACAATTCCCACGAACGGAAAGTATTGAATGCTGTGAATGTACCTTTAGGAAGATTCTCAACATAAGCAAACTCTGGATTAGCGTGAATGAATAAAAGAATCTCACGAGCAATACGACCAGAAGACATTCCCCACTTGAGCCAAGCGTTAACATCAATAGGTGCTTGAACAATAGAACAACGGTTATTTAACGCTGTATTGATTGTTCCACGACCTGCACCGTGAGAATTATCATTAGAATCAAATACAAACTTAATTTGATCACTGATCTTACGACCATGAATCTCACGCAATCGAATCAATGACATCAAACCCTTAGCTAATGACTCATCAGCTAGTAGCAAATCCTCAAATTGAAATACTGTTTCAGTGTCAGCCTCAAATAATACCTTTGAATACTCATAATAAAAAGGTTCAAATGTCTTATCCTCACGGTTAACAAACAACATACCAAAGAACTGAGACAGTTTGCAGGTTTGAGATGCAGCAACGTGATAAACCGAACCACGAGCATCAAAGACACTTCGTAGAGTTTCAGACTTTGCTGTACCTGGGCTACCTACCAAGATCAAAGGAATATTGAAATCCAAGCAATCATTGATGTGGTTGATGTAATCAGAGTTGTTAGTGAATGTGATTTTGTTTTTCATAATATGTAATATATAGTTCGAGGTAGATAGTGGGGATAAATGTAGGGATTGCAAGGTTTATTTTACAATCCCTACATATTTTAATTCTTAGATCAAACCCTCCAACTCTTCAGCAAGGTCTTTGATAGGATCAAGTACGGTATCAATATACTTCTGACAGTTCTCAACATCCTCAGCAGATACAGACTTGTTTACACCTACCTTAACCTTATTGTTAGCTTCACGAATAGCTGGAGCATTCAACTCACTGGTAACAAGTTCAATACGATCCAACAGATTATTAAAAGTATCATCAGCAACCATACCAGATTCTTTAAGAACTCCAACAGATTCTGCGATATTCTTAATAGATGTGTCACGAAACTTCTTCTTATCACCTGCTAAGTAATCAGAAATTGATTTAATCGCTGCGGACACATCCTCACGAATCTTCTCAACTGCATTCTCAGCAATCTCATCTTTGAAATCAAACGATTCATCAATCTGAGAGAAGTAGTGAATCACACCATAACCATCAAAATAACGTGGAGATGGAAACTTCTCAGCAACATAGTTACCTTTAGCTTGTGCAACCTGTTTCCAATCATCTAGCTTTGCCACAATAGCATTCTTAGCCTTAGCCAACTTGTCATTGATTTCCGAAATCTTTGACTCAATAATATCACGGTGGTGAATACTTACAATACGGTCAGAGTTAAATTGAAACTTCAACGCATACTTATCAACAAAACTACTCCACTCAGTACGAATTGACTGAACCTCTTTTAATTCTGGATAAACCTTATTGTTCTCATCACGCAACATATCAGTAACAGCATCATAAACATCAGATCCTGTTGAACGTCTCAGTTGCTCAGATGCTACTGGGTCTTTAACCTTTGCTGGACGTGGAGAACGCAACTCACTTTTAAATACCACCAACTTAGTAGTATCAAATTTGACTGCATCACCACCCTGTTTACCCAACTCTGGTCGAATTGTGTCCAATGGGTTAATACGTTTGTACTCCGCATCAGTATAAGACACAACCTGCTTCAAATTGTCGAAGGTCTTACCATCCAATCCCCACTTATTACCCTGAGAACTCAATTCCCAATCGAAACCCTTATCAGAGATGAATGCTTTAACCGTCTGTTCTGTGTAGTGCGTGATCATAATATTTACTTTCTTTATTAGATAGATTTAATTTAAGTGAACCACCATTAAGAACCAACAATTACTTTTATGCAAGCACTAAGTTTAAAAAATCAAAACTTTTTTTTGGGTCTGTCGTATCATAATACCCACGCACACGCACACACCCGTGCGCGTTTATCATATCAAAACAACCTGTCAACAAAATAATACAGGTATTTTTAGTATTAGTATCACTTATATCAGAACTTTACAGTATTAGTAACCCCGCATATCATATTAAAACACCCTGTCAAGCATTTTTTTCAATAATTATTAATTATTAGTAACACTTATATCAGATTTTTATTTATTAGCAACCATTATAGTATTAAATAATTACCGATTATTCTTGACCATTGGATATATTATGATAACTCGGAAACCACATAGCATTTCATATCAGTCTGTCAAGCATTTATTTTAAATATTTTCTAGGGTAAAATAAACTTTGGGAGATATAATCACAAAAAACCCCACCAAAATACTATAAAAGTACCTAAGTGGGGCGTCTACCCTATTTTTTTATAAAAACCCTGGGGATTTTTAAACTTTTTTAGTATAAGTGGGGCGTCTACCCTATTTTACCAACTATTATTACTATTAATTATATATTATTATATAGTAATTATATATTATTATAACATGTTTTTAAATAGTGTTTGACGATATTTGTATATAGATAGCTCTATATGTGGGTTTTTAGCACTTTCTCTGACGATATATGTATATTATTATATATTATATTAGTATATTTTATTATTATCGCTGAAAATTCCCCATCGTTTTTTCTCAACCATGGAAAATATGTTTACCATAGAAATTATGTTTACCATGGAAATCGTTATCAGCATCTATTTAACCAAACATTATATATAATTGGGTAATAAGCATACTCATAAAGAACATTCTCCTAACTAATAGGCTTGTTCCTGATTCTATCACTATTACAAGTATTAAACACAACCAGAAGTTAATTGTTCCTCCTTTAAAGTGGCTAATTAAGTATTGAAACCAAAATGTTTCTATTACTACTACTATTATTCCTATATTCACTAATAGTACTTTTTCTACTATATTTTTCATTATTTTCCCTATTAATTTCTATTATATACTATTATAACTATTTCACCTAATTAGAATCACTTATAATTAACCTCTATCACTTTCTCTAATAACGGGATATATAATTTTTAATACTGTTGTACACTTGTTCACTAATAATCCCTTCTACCCCCCTTTTTATTGAATTACGCCCCCTTTTTCTGTAATATGCATAAAATAGCAATATCCATAAAATTTAGCTGCAAAAATGCATTGGAATGTTTTTATATGTTTAAAATTTACAAGATCCCTCAGGTGATAATTGTCACCATCTTCTGAAATAACAATACCAGTAATGGATGATGAATTTTTGCACAATACATTAATTGGATCATTAATTGGATGTGTATCAAACCGATACCAACCATGACACATATAATTATCTTTACATTCATCTAATTTCTTTTGTGAATTGTTTTGAAGGTTTAAGATATTTTTATCTAATTTAATAATATTTTCCATTTTCATATTTTAGTATAATCTATTAATATAGTACCATGCATTTGGGTATTGTTCTTTAACTTTATTAACTAGATCTTCACCTTTTTGTGTTAATTTGTATCTAGTATTTTTTTTATTTTTTTCTACATATTGATTTTGAATTAGTTCATCCATATTATGTCGTTTTTTTGGATAAACATATGATTCGTGATAAGCTTTCATAAAATAGCACCAGTTTGATACTTCTGTTATTTGATGAACTTCTTTTCCTCCCAATTCAAACTTTGTATGTTCTTCTTGTAATACATTAGCTATATCTTTGATAACGTCTTCATAAGACTGATAAGAAGACATTATTAATTCTTGATAAGTAGACATTAGTTATTATTAAAAATTTTATTTTGTTTAAACAAGTGTAAGTTATCGGAGAACCAATCCTCAAAGTCTTCATATTCCTGATCGAAGTCAACACTATTTAACCATTCTGGGGGATAAATATTCCATGTATTATTATAGTAGTATTGAATTTCTGAACCATTATCATCAGATGATTCAAATAGTTCAAGAGTATTTCCATTAATTTCTAGTTCATATTCAATAGTTCTCATTGAGTATGTTAACTTTGGATCTTGTGTTACTTTAATCATTATGTTGTCCTTTATGTTGTCCCCAATGATCACCGATATGATCACCCCAATGGTCTCCATTAAATT
>ENA-UZXC01008154-UZXC01008154.1-metagenome-genome-assembly--contig:-Day-2-25m-contig-8154_pt1 | contig 13792 bp, 10 predicted proteins | sample MGYA00260340_ERZ794900 | MGnify/ENA metagenome assembly ERZ794900 | reverse complement strand
TTAATACTAGGTCGCCTCATACGAGGCGACCTTTTTTTATGACCACATTTTCCATATCCAATAGGTCGAAATGTTGTCTCTCAAACACCATCTCAAACAACTAATTAAAACATTGTTTACAAAATATGGTTCTGCAGCATAAGAGCATAGAACTGTATACACTCAAAATAGCTATAGTATTTGCAGTATGTTGTATGATTTGTTCAACAGCGAATGCACAAACAGACGATTCTGACTGCTCTAATTCATTGGCGAAAGCTAGCGTGCTATATGAAGGAGGGAATTTTGTTGAATGCATTAGTACTTTGACGCCCTGCTTGTCAAGTTTATCAAAAGACAGGGTATTTGAGGCACATCGATTACTCGCTTTGTCTCATATGTCGTTAAACAATAGCGAAAGCGCAAATGAATCGATTATAAACTTGCTTCGTGCAAAACCCAATTACACCACGTTCCCTTTTTTCGATCCAACAAAGTTTAGTACGATGTTGCAAGGGTATGATGTTTACCCAAAGTGGGAACTGGGAATTGTGTTGGGCATGAATGTTTCATCGGCGTCGCCTACCAAAAACTACTCCATTACAAATTCTCCCGCATCTTTTGTGTCTAAAAATGGGTACCAAGTTGGTTTCATGGCGGAGCATTACTTACAAAAGCGATTATCCATACAAGCGAAATTACAGCTACAGGGAATAGGATACGGCAGGAATGCTGACGATGTCTTAGGATGGAAACAAGAGTATACAGAAAGAATGACTTTTATAAACATTTCATTAGTCGCCAGGTATGCAGTTTCCCCAAATGTTATGGGTTGGAAAGTTTCGGCAGAAGCTGGATTAGGCGGACATGTTTTATCTTCTACCAACTCTGTGATATTTTTAGAAGACTCACGAAAAAATGATGGTAGCAGGTTGCAACGTTCTACAGATCGAATCAACGCGCGAAACAACATATTGTTGTCGGGTTTACTTGGTCTTTCAGCAAAGCATCGACTTGGAGAAGCAGTTTTGGGCATTGAAGTAAGAACTTCATTAGGTATGAGCAACGCTGTAAACAGTGAAAATAGGTGGGACAACTTTGAGTTTATTACAGAAAACAACTATGTAGACAGCGACATACGATTGAATACAATGTCTTTAAACTTGACCTATCAAAGACCAATAAGAGGCCAATATTCTGTAAAACGTAAAAACTAGCGGCAATTAAAAATTAATAATTAAGAATTAAAAATTGTCCCTACTTCCCTCGTCCTTGAATCATAATCAAGGCGGTGTAAATCAAGATTTTGAAATCGAGCGCTAAAGACATGTTCTCTACGTAAAGAATGTCGTATTTCATTCGCTCAAGCATTTCATCTACATTTTCGGCATAACCGTATTTTACTTGACCCCAGCTTGTAATGCCAGGTTTTACGCGGTGTAATCTTTTGTAGTGAGGAGCGCGTTCAACAATTTGATCGATATAATGCTGTCGTTCTGGTCTTGGGCCAACTAAGGTCATGTCGTTTATCAAGACGTTATAGAACTGAGGTAGTTCATCTAAACGGGTCTTCCGTAATATTTTCCCAACTTTGGTGATTCTAGGATCGTCTTCTGAGGATAACATTGGCCCGCGTTTCTCTGAATCAGTATACATCGATCGAAACTTAAAAATGCGGAACGGCTTGCCCCCTAATCCGATACGTTCTTGACTAAAAAAGACTGGGCCTTTGCTGGTTGCATATACCGTCATGGCAATCATAAATAACACAGGGAAACCAATGATCAATGCGAGCATGGATATGAAGATGTCCAAAAAACGCTTTACACTCTTTTGCCAATCTGGCATCAGGTACGGACTAATCTGTATTAATAGCGCGCCTAAAATATTGTTGATACGTACGCTTCCAGAAAGGATGTCGTACATGTCTGGAATAATTTTAATGTTTACACCACTACCGCTAAGCTGATCGATAATTTTGTTAATCTTACTGTGTTCACTTGTCTCTATGGCGATGATGGCTTCTTCAATCTCTTTGTTTTCTATAACAGTCGACAAGGAAGTGTAGGAACCCAGGTGGTCCAGTTTGTTCACAAACAATCCTCTGTCTTCCCCATTTACGTTGACATATCCTTTAAAAAGATAACCTTCACTTTTTTTGGCATTTTCTAAATCTTGGTAAAGTGCAAATGCTTTTTCATCTGATCCGATTAGAACAGTATTGAAGCCAATACGTCGTGTTTTAATGCGGTTTCCAATGCTTGTAGTAAGGATGAATCGAAAGAGTTCAGTAATCCCAAAGTGAAAGCCAAAAAGAACTACAAAAGAGTTGTAATATTCTGTATAAGCAAGTACTTCGTCATCAAGGAGGACACCGAAAAACAAAACCAAGCAACCAAAAAAACTGACGATAAGTACCTGACTCAATTCTTTTAACCTTGATTTACGTAAAACCTCTTGATATTGGCCATACAGATAAAAGGCGAATACCCAAAACAATGGGATACACACCAAGCCAAGGTAAAGCTTTGGGTCGTTCAGACCATTCTCATAAGCCTTGTGCTCTAAAAAATGTGATCGGTAGAAATAGAATAAGAGCCACGATATTGCTCCAGACGTTAAATCTGAAAGGAAATAGAGGAGCTTGTAATATCGAAGTTTCAAAAATGCAACAACTTTAGATTGTCAAAATAAAGTCGTGCGTTTGGATTATCCGAAAAATTCTTTGCGTAAATAAATATTTTAAAGGTGGCGTTGGCAAATCGAGGGTCACTCATGTCCTCATTTAAACTTATATAACTCTTTTTCCATTCGCCATTTGTCTTAAATAAGTATAAGACATTAACGCGGTCGATAAGGTCTCCGCCTTGCGTGTATGCGTAGAAGCCAATTTGCGCTTCCGATTCTAAATTGTAATTCATTTCTAAATAGGTTGATGAATTACTCGGAATAGTAAACTTGCTAATGGTTGAGTTTTCAAATCTTTGATTGATGGAATCAAATTCTACATATCCAGAAACTTGATTCAAAGCACTGTGATTAAACACCTCATTGGCGTCGAAGGTTAAACGGATAGAATCTTCTTCTATATCCACTCCACTAGGTTCAAAACTTATTGTACGGTCTTCAAAATCTTCAATCCATTTAAACTCTGTTGAATCGTGGTAACTAATCTTAGGGAAAAACGAATCAATATTTCCAGGAGTTACGATTAACGTATCTTGGATGGCACGGTAGTATGGATATATCTCGCGATCATCTGACCGGCCATTTTTCTTTACGCCTGCTAAGATGGTTACACGAACAGTATCACTGGCTATTATAGGTACGGTCACTGGAACTTCGAATGCACCAACAAGCTGACCATCAACATAAACCCAGGCGTCTCTAATGTCGTGTGCATTGCTTCCTTGGCTATTGTCAGACTTGGTTTCAAGTTTGAAGTTGTCGATGAAAAAGTAAACAGGTGTAGGTTCTTCTCGATCAAATACATTACAAGCATTTAATGCGATTACAAAGAACGCAAGTAGAATAGTTTGAAAGGGTTTAAAAAAGGTAGAAGGCTTTGCAGCGATTTTTATCATTTCCGGCTAAAATTTCGTTCGAGCTGATCTATAATCCGGTCGGCTACATCACGAGATTCAATAAACTCTGATAAGCTAAGAACGGGTTCAGTCCCTAAAACGATGCAATAGTAGAAAGATTCTATTTCTTTTTCTAAGATTTCTTGACGATTTACGCTTTTATGAAAGTTTGTTTGATCGTCCATTTGTTCCTCAACACTAATTTCAGCCATATCCTCAGGTGTTTCATTACCTGTTAAGATACGTAAGCTTTGGTTTTGGAAGTTGAGTGTATGATAATTATTGTTTTGGAAGAATCTGATTTTATGAACTTCCTTATCTGCAATTTTACTGGTAGATATTGTGGCAACACAACCGTTATAGAATTCGATGCGCGCATTAACCACGTCAGGGTCGTCAAACAAAACGCCAACACCTGTAGCCGATACATGCTTGACTCTGGAGTTAGCCAAAGACAGTACAATATCAATATCAGGTAGTAAAATGTCATTGATTAAAGAGATCTTCTCCTTCTTATTTTCAGGACGTTTTAAGTAGTGGCTGCACTCTATGATACGCGGTTCTAACTCTAGGTCTTTGATTTCTGTATGGATATGTTCAAATCGCAATCCGTTACTCACTTGAACGTGTACACCTGCTTCTGCTGCGTAGTTAGCAATTCGTTTGAGTTGATGCTTGGTCATATGCGATGTATCGGTAATGAATACATGCTTACAACTTTTAATTACTTCAACTAGATTTTCGTACAGACAAAACGCCGGGTCAAAAATCATCACGGCATCAACCGTTTTGTCTAATTCTTCATAGTTTCTTAGCGGTAGCAGATTTTCAAATTTGTGACTTTGAAGACCGCAGCACAACCCGAACATTTTTCTATCTAAAAATATTCGTAGCGTTTCATCGGTAAAGTTCCCTTTACCAATTACGCCAACATTCAGTGTTTTTGAATTTATTTGCATTCAGAAATACACTTGCGAAGTAAATTTTTAATTAGGGGTGTATGAAATAATGTTTTCAGTAGTTGTCAAAAATAAAATACACTTTGGAAGATTCTTTTAAACACAAGGGAATGCGCAAACGATTGGTTGAAGCGCTTAAAAATAAGGGAATAAGGGATGAAAAGGTCTTGGAAGCCATTGGCCTGGTTCCGCGTCATTACTTTTTCCCAAAAGACTTTTGGGACAATGCTTACGACGACAAAGCGTTTCCAATCGGTAGTGGTCAAACAATCTCTCAACCCTATACTGTGGCGTGTCAAACACAACTACTCAACATACAACCAGGCGACGTTATACTTGAGATAGGAACAGGAAGTGGATATCAAGCAGCTATCCTTGCACAATTAGGAGCGACCGTTTTTACCATCGAACGTATCGAGGCGCTGTTCAAATCTACGAGTCAATTGTTTTCGAAATTGAAAGTGCCAATTCACTGTTTTCTTGGTGATGGTACAATCGGTTTGCCATCAAAAGGACCTTTTGACGGGATCGTAGTAACTGCTGGAGGAAATAGTTTGGCAGAACAATTGAAGGTACAATTAAAACCAGGCGGCAAACTTGTTGTGCCGATGGGTGATCGATCAATCCAAAAAATGGTACTGATCAAAAAGGTTGTTGAAAACAAATATGAACGTACGGAACATGGAGAATTTAAATTCGTGCCTTTGCTGGGCAAATATGGGTGGGAGACTTAAAACACTTTTTTTGGCGGTTATTGTTACCGCATGTATATCGGTTAATGCACAAACCAACCTTACTGTTGAAGTAAAAAAGGGCGATGGTATCCAAACCCTTCTAAGTCGTTATAAACTGCATCAAAGCAATTGTAACCTAGATTCATTTCTTGCGTTAAATAAGCTAGGGCCAACAGATTACCTCATTCTTGAAAAGAAATATGAACTGCCTTTAAAGGTGTATAACTATACAGGTGGCACGATTCGTAACACCATGGGGATTGACGATTATGACAAAGCACTTCGTATTCAAAAGTTCAATGAAGCATTGGTCGAAAGCGGAATAAAGAAAGCTAATTACAAAGACGATAATAAGTTATGGGTGCCGTATCACGAGTTATACTGTGTTCCGACAACGTCTGATTTTAAGTCTTACACAATGAAGATTCCTATCCTTGGTAAAGCCTATGAGGAGATTACTGTTGAAGACGAAACATTAGCAGGTTGTGTCTATTACTTAGTTAGTGGACACGGCGGTCCAGACCCTGGAGCGATGACCAAAAAAGATGGTAATTATTTATGTGAAGATGAATATGCATATGATGTTACGCTTCGTCTTGCACGAAATTTATTGAGTCACGGCGCAAAGGTGTATGTAATTGTTCGTGATGAGAATGATGGAATACGTGACCAAGAATATCTGGGATACGATAAAGACGAAGTAGTTTGGTTCAAACAAAAAATTCCTATCAATCAAGTACGTCGGCTAAAACAACGTACAGCAGTAGTCAATAATTTGTACAAGAAGGAAAAAGCCAATGCCAAGTTGCAAAAAATGATTGCCATTCATGTGGATTCCAGATCAATAGGGGAGAAAATCGATATTTTCTTTTATCATTTTCCAGGTTCATCCAGTGGCAAAGAAACGGCCGATACGATGTTACATACGATTGATGCGAAGTATAAAGAGCATCAAAAAAATAGAGGATACAAAGGCGTTGTTAAAGCCCGTGATCTATACGTGTTAAGAGAATCTAAACCTTCTGCGGTGTATATCGAATTAGGTAACATCACCAATGAGTTTGATCAAAAAAGACTGCTCATTGTTGACAACAGACAAGCGATTGCCAATTGGTTATTTCTTGGAGTTCAGAAAGATGCTTTTCGGGAATTAAGTACTAGCCAATAGGAGTTAGCTTTTTAAGCGCATAGAACATAGAGAAGAGAGAATAGACTTTTAAGTGGAAGTTGAACGAATCATTCTCTTATTCAGACATTCAATCCCTCAATCCTTCAATCCCTCAAACCTAATCCCTAATCCGCGCCGCCTCAGCTTCAAGCTCAGACAGTGCTTTTTGATCTGCTGAACTAAGCTTGTTAATTAGGTTATTGGTTTCATAAGGATCTTCAACAAGGTTGTAGAACCTTCTATTTCCGCTGTCGAACTGAATGAGTTTGTACGTTGCATCGCGTACGGTATAGCCAGCCCTATTTGCTACGTCGTTGTTTACTTCGCTGTAATTAAACACCCTTTGTTGCGCATTAGAATTGTCTAATAATCCGGCAAAACTGTAACTGTCTTCATACTGCGTTACGTTGCTGCCAATAAGTTCTCCAATTGTTGCAAATAGGTCTACCGAGCTAACCAATGCTGGTTCGCGTGTGCTGCCTCCATTAACACCCACACCAGAAACAATCATTGGTGTATGAATCCCGCCTTCATACAACGAACCTTTGGCCTGAGTTGACACATAAGGTGCTTGAATCACTTGACCATGACTTCCGTTGTCGCCAATGAAAATAATTATCGTATTGTCTAGCTCATCTGAGGGTATATTGTCCATAAGTCTTCCAAGTTCATGATCCACACTTTCTATCATCGCCATGAAATAGGGTAGGGGATTCGCATCAATACTTATCTGGTCTGTAGGCAAGTTGCCTTGTGCGTGCATCGAATCAGGAGGTAAGTGAAAAGGGGTATGCGGAGCGGTGTAAGCCAACCAACAAAACCATGGCTTGTCTTGATCGTTGATCCAATCGATAGCTAAATCTGTAAACTTTGTGGTGACGTATTCATTCGAAGTCGTGGTTTGACCGTTTTCGGTAAACTGCCAAGAACCATAATCAGATACTGCACCACCCAACAAACCTGCGTAATAGCCGATACCCATTTGGGTTGGCCTATTGGGCTCTCTAGGTGAAAGGTGCCATTTGCCAATGATGGAGTGGCTATAGCCGTTGCCCGATATTTCGTTGATGTATTGATGTAAGGTTTTTTCGTCTGCTTTTATAGTACCATTATCTTGCACATCAAGCACGCCCGTGTTGTATCCATATTTGCCAGATAATATGGTAGCGCGTGTAGGAGAACAGATGGGGTTTGTCCAAAAATTATCGAAACTCACACCATTATCAATCAGCTTTTGAAGGTTAGGCATGTTCGGCTTCGTTGCTCCAATATCGTATCCAGGACAGGCCTCAATACTCATGTCGTCAGCAATCACCAATAAAACATTGGGTTGGTTTGATGTAGGTGGAAACCATTGTCCGTCTACTTTGTCGTCTTTACAACTATTGAATAATAGCGTTGACAGAATGGTTATTAAAAGGATTGAAAATTTCGATTTCATCATGTTTTTATATGTCGTCTAAAGGATCTTCGATAATGTTCTTGACACGACCAACTTCTCCAGTTTCTAGTCGTACTTTGATACCATGTGGGTGGTTGGGCGATTTTGTTAGTATGCGTTCAACAAAACCGTCTGTTAGCTCACCAGAACGTTGATTGTGCTTTTCAACAATTTCTACCTCGCTTCCGATTTGTATGTTTTTTCTTGTCGTTCCGTCCATCTGGTTTATATGTTCTTCTTTATACCAACAAATTAAGTGAAGTTTTCTTTGAACTCTACGAAAGGCTTTTTTTCCCGCATCCAAAGCCGCTGCGCTTTCCTGCCTGCTTAGCGCAAGGTCCGCACACAAAAGTCATTCTCGATTTCTACAGAAAACTTCAAAGGTTGGTTTAACTCCTGCGTAGATTTAAGAGCGAAGGCCTAACAGAAACCCGGACGCTATGGTCTGGACAAGTGCGCCGCCCCCGCATTTTTGGTGGGCCATCGCCCCAGTACGACGACAGACCAATCTAGCTACAACGCGAAGCGCGGGTGGTCAAAAATAATCGGCGGTGTGCGATGTTGGGTTTTGGTGGCCTAGATGTGGCGGAGGGTTGAGTGAACCAAAACGAAGGGCTTATTATTTTTAGGTTTTTCTTGTTTCGTTCTTTTTGCCAAAAAGAATGAAATCCAGGTTCAAGGGCTGGAAAGCCCTAAATGAAAAATAGAAAACAAAAACTAATCATTTATCTTCAACACCGCCATAAACGCAGATTGAGGAATTTCAACGTTACCCACTTGGCGCATACGTTTTTTACCTTTTTTCTGTTTTTCTAGCAGTTTACGTTTACGGGTAATATCACCACCGTAACATTTAGCGGTAACATCCTTACGCATTGCTTTGATTGTTTCACGCGCAACAATCTTGCTGCCAATACCAGCTTGAATAGCAATTTCGAATTGCTGCTTCGGGATTAGTTCTTTCAGCTTCAGGCAAATCTTCTTACCGTATTCATACGCCTTATCTCTATGGATAATGGCAGATAATGCGTCCACAGGTTTTGCGTTTAAGAGTATGTCCAGCTTTATTAGTTCCGATTGACGGTATTCTATTGGGTGGTAGTCAAAACTGGCATATCCACGCGATATCGACTTTAACTTGTCGTAAAAATCAAAGACAACTTCGGCCATCGGCATTTCAAAAGTCAATTCAACTCGACTGGTGGTCAAATAGACCTGATTTTTGAGTTGCCCACGTTTTTCCATACATAAGCCCATCACGGCTCCTACGTAATCACCAGCAGTGATTATTTGTGCATTGATATATGGTTCTTCAACGTAATCGAGGTTGCTGCCTTGTGGTAAATCTGTTGGGTTATTTACGATGTTCTGTTCTCCTCGTTTGTTGTAGGCATGGTACGAAACGTTAGGAACAGTTGTAATTACGGTCATGCCGAATTCGCGTTCTAATCTTTCTTGGATAATCTCCATATGGAGCATGCCAAGGAATCCACAACGGAAACCAAAACCAAGGGCCGCAGATGATTCAGGCTCAAAAACTAAAGAGGCATCATTTAATTGAAGTTTGCCCATAGCTTCACGTAATTCTTCAAAGTCCTCCGTATCTACAGGATAGATTCCTGCAAAAACCATTGGTTTTACATCCTCAAAACCCAATACTGCAGTTTGTGTAGGATTGTCAACTTTGGTTATCGTGTCTCCAACTTTTACTTCCTTAGCTTCTTTAATTCCGGAAATGATATACCCCACATTACCAGTTTTTATCTCATCAGCAGGCTCTTGTGAAAGCTTCAAAATGCCAATTTCATCCGCATGATATTCTTTGCCTGTATTGATAAATTTAACGTGATCGCCTTTTTGTATAGAACCGTCTATGACCTTATAGTATGCGATAATGCCTCTAAACGAATTGAAAACAGAATCGAAAATCAGTGCTTTCAATGGTGCTTTTGGTTCTCCTTTAGGAGAGGGCACACGCTCGATTATTGCCTTTAATATTTCAGTGACACCAAGACCAGTTTTGCCACTGGCAGGTATGATGTCGTCTCGGTCACAAAGAATGAGTTCTTCAATTTGGTCTTTTACCTCTTCCGGCATAGCGCCTGGCAAATCCATTTTATTGAGGATTGGTATAATTTCCAACTCATGGTCAAGGGCGAGGTAAAGGTTTGAAATGGTTTGTGCTTGTATGCCTTGTGCCGCATCAACGATGAGCAAAGCACCTTCACAAGCAGCAATAGACCGTGACACTTCGTATGAAAAATCAACGTGTCCTGGGGTGTCAATCAAGTTAAGTGTGTATTCAACACCCTCATATACATGTTTCATTTGAATGGCATGCGACTTAATGGTTATCCCACGTTCGCGCTCCAAATCCATATCGTCAAGCACCTGCGCTTTTAAATCTCTTTCCGAAACGGTCTTCGTTTCTTGTAAGAGTCTATCCGCCAAGGTTGATTTACCATGGTCGATATGCGCGATGATGCAAAAGTTACGGATGTTTTTCATGCGGCGGCAAAGATATTATTTAAGTTGAAGTTGAGGTATAATGTGAAGTCGAATAATTTTTACAAAAATTAGTATCTGTGTGAAGGGAATCGGTGTGTTTTTATTTGCATTTTCTCACTAAAATTGCAGCATGTACGAATTCCATGGAGATATGAAGCGTTATCATGACATGACGCGTGAGGTAACAGAACAATATGTTATCCCTTTTGTCTCAGAATCTATCGACGTTTCTAAGCCGTTACATGTGCTTGAAATTGGGAGCGGAGAAGCTGGGGTTCTTAGTGCATTTACCGCACGGTGGCACCATTGTGTGGGTATTGAATTAAGTCCGCAACGTGTAGAACGCGCAAAAGCATTGATGGAAAAGGAATTGAAACAAGGACTTATTCAGTTTATTGCGAAAGACATTTACGACATTGATCCCAATCAGTTTCAGCCTAAGTTCGATTTAATCATTTTAAAAGATGTGATTGAGCACATCCATGAACAAGAAAAAATCATGGTCCGTTTAAAAGACTTTCTGGCGCCAAACGGTATCATCTTTTTTGGATTCCCTCCGTGGTATATGCCTTATGGTGGGCATCAGCAGGTGGCCAAATCGAAAATTGGTAGCAAGCTGCCTTATTATCACATTCTGCCTAAGTTTTTATACAAGGGCATGCTAAAAATGTTTGGCGAATCAGAACCGATGATTGAAGGTTTAGAAGAAATTGCAGACACCGGTATTTCCATAGAACGTTTTGAACGCATTACGAAGTCGGCTGGACTAGAAATCGTAAACAAAACATTTTATCTGTTCAATCCAATCTATAAATTCAAATTTGGATTAAAACCACGAAAGCAGTTCGGTATTGTGAATTACATTCCATTCTTACGGAACTTTGTCACAACGTGTGCCTATTACACGGTGAAGGTGAAGTAGAGCACTTTTGGGGCGCTTCGCTTTTGGCGTGTTAGCGCAGGTTTCGGCTGACTTAGGACGCATGACATCAATCCATGACAACGTAAGTCTATTTTCTCTGTTCTCTGTTCTATTATCTGTGTTCTCTATTCTTAAGTATCTCCCTACCTTTTCACCAACTTCACTTGATGTGTTTTGCCTTCAGATACAAGCTCTATCACGTAAGTACCTTTAGCCGCCTCTAATTCAAATTGGAAGATGGCTGAATTAATATTTGTCTTTACATAAATCAATTTACCGGCTAAGTCGTACACCGATATCGTGACATCTTTCAAATCACCCAAATCAATATTGACTAATCCGTCATTCGGATTTGGGTATACGTTTACGTTAGTAAATAGTTCGTCTTTCAACGCTGATGCCAATAAAATGGTAACGCAATCTGACGTGTCTATACAATTGCCATTGGTTACCTCAACGGCGTAAATGCCATTTTTTGATGCATTAAATGATTTCGATGTAGCTCCTGTAATCTTTGCATAGTTGTTTTTGCAATCCAACCATTGGTAGGTCACACCTGTCGCGTTTGCCGTCATTTCAGGGTCGTTTGTATTTACGGTTACATCAAGGTTTACAATGGTAAGGTCAAGCGTCACCACAGAATCGCAGCCATTTGCGTTCGTTAAGGTATGCGTCGGACTGTTCGTGCTGGTCGTATACGTTTTACCGTCAATCCATGTAAATGTTTCACAAGCGATTTGTTTGTCAGTCCCAGTATTCGGTGCATACATCGTAAGGTTTAGAGTCACGATGGAATCGCATCCAAGCGTGTTTTTTAGTGCGTGTGTTGCAGTGGTATTACTTGCTGTATACGTTTTGCCATCTATCCAAGTGTATGGGCCACATGCGGTTTGTTTGTCAACTCCAGTGCTGTATCGATTAATCGTAAGATTGAGTGTAACAACTGAATCACATCCTGTTGCGTTGGTTAAGGTATGGGTAGCCGTATTGTTGCTCACGGTATAGGTTCGTCCATCAATCCATTTATACGTGTCACAAGCAGTCTGTTTGTCCACTCCCGAGCTGGAATAATTCATTGTCAGATTTAATGTAACTACAGAGTCGCAACCCGTTGCATTTTGCACTGTATGTTGGGCTGTCGAATTATTTGATGTATATGTTTTACCATCAATCCACTTGTAGCTATCACAAGCTGATTGAACGTCGGTTCCTGTATTTGAGTAGTTTACCGTTAAGTTTAATGTAACGATTGAATCACATCCTGCGCCATTTTTCAATGTATGTGTTGCTGTGGTATTGCTTTTGGTATACGTGTTGCCATCAATCCAGGTAAATGTGTTGCAGGCAGTTTGTATGTCAGTCGCTGTTGAATATCTCAGTATGGTTAAGTTTAGTGTGACCATAGAATCACATCCTGAAGTGTTGACTAACGTATGGGTGGCAGTACTGTTACTTACTGTGTACGTTTTACCATCAATCCACTTGTATGTATCACAGGCTGTTTGTACATCGGTGCCAGTATTTGAGTTTGTGATAACGAGATTTAAGGTAATTATGGAATCACATCCTGCGTCATTCTTACCTTTTAGTGTGTCTATGTAAGCGCCGCTGGAGGTATATGTTTTACCATTGATGGCCCAGGTGTATGCATCACATGCCGTGTCTTTTACGGATGCAAAGCTTTTGGTGTTTATGGTAAGATTTAAGGTAACAACTGAATCACAACCGGAAGTATTCTTGACTGTATGGGTTGCACTTTTGTTACTCGATGTATATGTTTTACCATCAATCCAAGTATACGAGTCGCAGGCTGTTTGGACATCGGTTCCAGTATTCGACTTATTGAGGGTTAGGTTCAGTGTTATTACCGAATCACAACCGGTTGCATTGGTAAGTGTATAGGTTGCCGTTGTGTTACTTGACGTGTAGGTTTTACCATCAATCCACTTATAGGCATCACAGGCGGTCTGTTTGTCTGTGCTGCTACTTGACTTGTGAATAACCAAGTTTAAGGTGATAATGGAGTCGCATCCATTTGCGTTGCCACTATTTATGGTGTCTCGATACGTTCCACTAGAGGTGTATGTTTTGCTGTTTTGGGACCACTTGTAACTATCACAAGCCGTGTCGGAAACACTTGATGTAGTAGTTTTATAAATAGTCAAATTAAGTGTGACGGTTGAATCACATCCCGCACTGTTGGTCACTTTGTGGGTTGCGGTGTTGTTGCTCGATGTGTATGTTTTGCCATCAATCCATGTATACGAATCACATTCTACTACTGTATCTGTGGCAGTACTCGATTTGTTTATGGTTAGATTTAGGGTAACAACCGAATCACATCCCGCAGCGTTTGTTATCGTATAAGTGGCAGTTGTGTTGTTAGCTGTATAGGTTTTTCCATCTATCCACGTGTACGAATCACATTCAACTAACGAATCTAATCCAGTGTTAGACGCATGTACGACTAAGTTTAAGGTTATGATAGAATCACAAC
>ENA-UZXC01000367-UZXC01000367.1-metagenome-genome-assembly--contig:-Day-2-25m-contig-367_pt1 | contig 13802 bp, 5 predicted proteins | sample MGYA00260340_ERZ794900 | MGnify/ENA metagenome assembly ERZ794900 | reverse complement strand
ACGCTGGCGGTGCCGATTTGGTAGATAACAAGTTCGGTAAGATGATTGGTTCCGTGCCGCAAGCTGATTTCCAGAATTATTTCATGGGGGTAATGCGCTCGAATAGTGCGGTGTTGCAGTCGGTTCTACCAGCAGGCATGTCCGCTGACATTAATAAAATGTCAGGAAGCGATGCCGAGCTTGGTGTGCTATCCGCGCTGGCATCAGCGACAGCAGGAGCACTAAAAGACGGCACCTTCACGAAGGACGGGGTGACTGAGTTCTCGGCGGGGGACTTCATGGCGATCTTGAAGCGATACCCACCAGCACAAACTGCGGGGGTGTATGTGTATGGCAACCAGATTCATTCTGTCGAACTTCACGTTAAAGGATACGCACAGGCGCAAGGCATTAAAGAGTCGGAAGCGCGAGCTAAACTACACGCGCATCATCAGCAGCAATTAAACAAAGAGAACGCCGCACTAGCCCAATAGAGGGAGCCGTATACCGATGAGTGTAGACCAATATCTTGCAGAAGTAGCTTTGCAGCAACAACTCGATGATGCTCAGAATACTGCGGGTGTCGAAGATTACCTGCGCACCCAAAAAGGAGACCCGCTCCGACGAAACACTGACGCGGGGTACCTCTATGATGCGGATACAATTTATCAGTCGGGAGAGGGTAAACGTCTATTGGGCGGAGACGCCCCAGAAATACGCACAGCCCACGGTAGTGCGATGCCATTGAGCGTGGAAGCACAAGAACGCGCACGCGAGCTGATTCAATCGGGGGCATACAAGTACAACGAGACAGGGGAAAAAGGGCGCAGAGGCCGTGACTTAGCTAGCTTTAGGGATGAAAACGGCAACTCTGTCATGGGGCAGCTAATTCGAGAAGGCTACGCTTCCCCGACTAGTTTCGGTGGGTCTGCGGAGACCAACTACGCGGAAGGTGAAGCAATTAATGCGCGCTTTGATGCGCAAAGAACATTCAGTGAGACAGGCACGACACCAGCGCTAGAGCGAATGCGTGACTACGGGGTTCAGCGCCCTGAATTAACCACAACGGTCAAAGATTCGCGCAATTTTGTTGGGCGCGCTTGGGATCGAGGCACCGACTTGATGCATATGAACCTATTTCAGTTCACGGAACTAGTAGGTGATGTTGTAGGGAGTGACACTGCAAAACAGTGGGGCGAAGAGGGGGTTCTGCGCAATATGATAGAAGCAGGGCGGAGTCCTGTAGAAGTCGAAAGCACTGATGACGTTAAAGACTTAGAGACGCTCGGAAAATACATCGTTGAGCGCGTTGTAGAGAATGCGCCTAATTTCCTAGCCGACATCGGCATTGCTGCGGGCGCTGCGAGCGCAACCGCATTGACAGGGGGCGTAGCTGCGCCCGCCGTGTACGCGGCTATTGGTAAATCTTTCACAATGCGATTAGGCTGGCGCGCAGCAGGAAAGCTGGGTTTCACGGGGTCTATGTACGCCCAAATGACAGGTGAGTCGCGCCACGCCCAGCTAGAGCAAGGCGTCGATAACCCACTATTGGCATTCGGCACAGGCGCCATAAAGACTGGTGCTGAAATGTACGGCCTCCAGAGCATACTGAAAGGCTTTATGCCAAAAGGCAGGATTACAGATGCCGCTGGGTTAGCGAAGCACATTGGGTACCAAGCCACGCTTAACACGGGGATCGAAGGCGGTACTGAATTTATTCAAGACCTTACCGACCAGCTTGCAATTAAAATGGCGAAGCCTGGGTACGAGGTTGATTGGAATCAACTCAATGAATCATTCTGGGCAGGCGCGGCAGCGGGTGGGGGTACATCCACTGTTACAGCTACCGCAGGGGCAGCGTATAGCCGCTATCAGCAGCTCGCATCCGATGCACAACAGCGCCGCGCGATGGACGGGACAGTGCCAGAAGCCCCCTCACAAATCCAAGCACAGGTCGATCATTTTGGTAAGTCGGGAAATCAGCTCAAAACAGTCTACTCGGCTGACCCAGACATGCCGAACCACATCACACTTCCGAAAGGCGTAAAGGCGTACAGGCATGAATCCGGTGCTGTTTTTACATCCGACCCAATAGTCGGCGCGGCGTTCAAAGAAGAAGGCTTAACCGACGCTAAGACAACGCTTGGCTACACGCAAGATAAAACTGAGGTAGGCAAAAATAAGGTCGAAGATGTTCGCTTGGTGGAATACATTGATGACCAGGGTAATGAGATTGTTAGTCAGGTCGCTACGGTTGATCGGGTTGAAGATACAAAGGCGCGATTGCGCGCGACCTATGGCAAAGATGCCAAGATCGTTGTCCAACCCGCCGAGGCGATAGCGGCTCGACTAGAGGAACGCCAGCGTCGATACCAAGAAGAAATACAAGCCTTGAACGAGAAGCGCCGCACTTTTGTCCCACAGGGGGAGAGTAAGGTTGGGTTGCTGCACGAAGAACCTAAAAAGCAGGGCACGTCGTTTGAGACACTGCGGGACACTGCGGGCAAACTGCGTCCACTAAAAGAATTACTAGCCGCACTTAGTCGCGGTGACCTAGACCCAGAAGCGATTAAGCTAGAGGCTGCGAAGCTACAGATTGATTCCGTGGCAACAGAAAAGAGTCCGATTGCTAGGGATAAACTGATCCGAGCTATTATCGAGGCCGAGGCGGACGCAACACCAGACCGTGTAGATTCTCTCGCTAAAACAGCTAAGCAGCGCAAGATGCAAGAAGAATACTCCGACGAACAGTTGGTAGCGGAAGCGCGCAAAGCGGGCGTGGAACCTGAAAACCCCAAGCACATACTCTCGGATGAAGAGGTCGATGAGGATGGGAACAAAAAAGGGGGTGCATCATCAGGTTTGCGGGTTGCATCGGCTATACTCCAGAAGCTTGAGAGAGCTAAAAATTCACCTAACGATGATAGGTCAGCCTACATAGGAGCAAGCTTTGCTCGACTGGGGGCGTTGTTAGGCATAGAAAGCGGCCTAGATAAACAGAAAGGGGAAGATAATAATCGTTACGCCGCCCGCGTCTTAGCGCGGCTGCGTCAGGCTGCGTCAGACAAAGGCAAAATAGCCGAGGTGATGGCGGAAGCGATCGACCAGCAATTAAGCCCTTATGAGCAATCAGAGCTAGCGGATCATCATTTTCTCCATATAGCCCGATCGGACGAAGCCATTACCCACACGCAGACTAACATGCACCGGTTGGTTAAAGAAATTATAGATCGCTCACATCAATCAGATCGGAGTGACGGGGCTAAGCCCACCCCTAAATCGAAGAAGGAAACAGACAAGAAAGCGGCGCGCAAGCAAAAGAAGCAGCGTAAGGTTGCTGAACTCTGGGAGACTCTCCGGTACCGTGCAGTGCTAATGATGGATAAACATCTGCCGCGCACGGAAAAAGGAACGTACGCTTTTACGCCGGATATTAACCTCACAGAAACGCAAGACGCGCAAGAACGTATCGCGATCATTCTCGACGCCATTGATTATGACTCTGATGCTACGCGAGCGCAGATGCTTGACCAACTGTTAAAGTTGCGCACGTTTCAGATGCAAGTGAAGCACAGCCGCGATAATTCAAAAGCGGTTAAGAAAAATGTGAAGGGCGGGCATGTGGCAAAGCGCGAGGATCGCGTTATGGACGCCATTAGATTACTCAACTCCACTAAAAAAGCCGACGCAAAGAACATTAAGCAGTTTATTAATTTGCTTGACCTAGTATTCAATGACCGTAACGAAACAGCCGAAATGAAAGAAGCTGCACGGGGCGCTGAAACAGTGCTGCAAGGTCTGGCGCTAGAAGCGCGCCACGACATTGATCTAATCGAGCGGCTAATGCCCAAAGTATTTAACCGGACAGCGTTTCGCGCAGCCTATATGGCTGATTTCGAGAAGCGGCACGGGAGTAGAATAAAAGCGGCAATGGCGATTCTTGCCCGTAGTAAAAAAGGTGTCTCCCCAGATGCACTATATAAGCAGTTCGTTAAAGAGCTGCGTCTTGGGGTAACTACGCAGAAAAACGACCGACTGTTCTTTGACCCCAATGTGCAGGGGCCAAACATCGAACGGCATATAGCCTTGTTCGAGAGCATTGTGTCAGGTAGGCATGCGGTTGATGGTGTTGATGTCTCATTGACAGAGATTGTTCAGAATATATTTAAAGTGCATAAGGATATGGCTGATGTCCTATTAAGTCTGCGAAGTCAGGGATTCATTAATTCTGAAATGCGTGCCATCTACCGCCCATTTGGTAAAAGCGCGTGGGAAAAGACAGGGCCGATCTCAGCCGACACATCTGGTATCTCTGAGATTGTTGAGACAAATGATCCAGAGCGGGCCTCGATACATCAGTTTTTCCATGCCATTCATCGAGGGGTGATGCGGTTCCGTCGAGCTCTTCGCGCAGAAAACCAGCCCTTGTTGCCACAGGATGCGGATAAGGACACATGGGTTACTCGACTACAGCGCTTTGCTGCTATCCGTAAGCCCAAAAACGAATGGGCAGATAAGAAGTTAGTCACCTTGGACTTTGAGACTTTTTTCGACACAGCGTCAGGGTATTCTCTAGCTGATAGCAATATGACAGCCGAGAAATACATTGATGACAAACGTTTCGAGGTATTAGGGCTTGCGGTGCATATTGACGGCGAATCGAAATACCTTACCTCCGACAAAGAGATTCGCGAATTATTAGATACGCTACGAAAAGATGATAGCGTCGCCCTGGTTATGCACAACGGGCAGTTTGATGCACAGGTGCTACAGCGTAGATTCGGGTACGCCCCGAAACAATACGTGGACACAATGGCATTGTCTATGGCGCTTCACCCAGACAGACGGTATGGGCACAAGCTAAAAGACGTGGCGATGGGACTATTTCCTGACAACGCTGAGTTACACAAGCTGGAGTCGGAATTAGGCACAGACTTATTCGATGGGCTTCGAGCAGCAGATATTGCGAACGCGGGAATATCGGAGACGGTGGCCGATTACGCCAAACAGGATGCGGCAGCAACACAGGCAATAGCGGAGAAGCTGCTGCCATATTTTCCCGCCGACGAATTGCATTACATGTCTGAGCGGTTGAATTTTATAGCCACTGGAAAAAACAGGCTGTTGGGGGAGGGGCTTCATGACGGCCTGTTTGGTGACGCGAGTGAGCGCGGGAAGTTTGAGGGCCATTTAATTATGGCGCGTACAGAAGCGCTTGGTGGGGCCAATCTACTACATGTTCGTTATGATGACGGCTTTACAGGTGAACGAGACTACGCGGTTGATGCCCATACTATCGCTAATTACCGTAAGGATGGACACCCTGTAGATGTAGTGATGGCGCTTGAAACACTGATGACTAACCTTGCGCGTATGGCGCTCGGTAGCCAGCCACGGCTGCATGATCCTGACGTTCGAGACCTTAATCGACGGTTCGCACTCCCGAAGAGCATCCCTGACTCGTTGGTGATTTTTCAGAATGACCGAGGTGAGTGGCAGACTGTTGGGGACGCACGAAAAGTCGATGCTTACCGTCAATCGCGCCGCAAGAAGGCCGATGACTCCGCCAACTTCTTAGAGACAGTAGATGAAAAATTAGCCGAGCTTTATAAGAAGCTAGAGAGTGTTCGGGATCAATTTGAAGATCAAGACACAGCCGCAGAAGCCGCTGCTTACAGCTACTTGTCCGATCTCATTAATACGGACGCATTTAATCGCGCGAAGGTCGAGACTAACCGCAAGCAACATGAAGCGGAGTCAACAAAACTTTTCTCGGATAAAGCGACTTTGGAGCGGGAACTCGTCCCTAATTCGCTCATCGAGCGTGAGGTTGACCCGAAGAAAGGCAAAAGAGTTAAAGACGACGAACGCGAAACTTCACTCGATAGTCGTTGGGCCTCACACGCTACATTGGCGGAGCGATTACTGAGCGAACAGCAAGAGATACACCGATTGCGCGAGGCGATAAAGGCCGAAGAATCGGTTGACCCGAATGACAAGCGCACGGAAAAGCAAAGGAACGAGCGAAATGAATCACTACGCGAAGCGTTAGTGGTGCGGTTAGACATACATAATGAGCTGCGGGTTTTAGCGAACAGCCGCTTGGAATTAGGAACTGTGGCGGATTATGCTGACGAGGATGCGACGGTAGAGGAAATCAATGCCTTGATCGAGGGGGCGGACACGCAGGCTGCGCTATCAGAAATACTAGGCACCTACAGTCAGATCAAACAGGCGCATCAAGGGAAATACAAAGTAGCGGATGAAGCGATTTATGCTGGTGGGCTGGGGCAAGATTCCGGCGACAGTATGATGGATATTGAGTCAGGCACCCAAGCAGACGCGGAAGCGGTGGATAAGGGCTCCCTGAATATTGAAGCCGATAGCCGGTTCAAAGATTCCAACTTTTTTGATAATGCTATAGACCCGCTAGACAAAGCCGTAATGGAGTCTGAGGACGGGGCCACACCCAAGGCACCTGATTCGGATAATGTGACAGAGGAAAATACAGAAGCCGACAAGCGTATTGCTGACGGCTGGGTACATGAAATCCCTGTGCGGCAAGAGGGGTGGGTATTATCGGGTGTATTAAACACATTAGCGCCCACAACGGTAGTGCCTTACGCGCCCCATGATACAGATGTGCGCAGAGAGACCGCGCCGACCAGAACGCAAAAAACTAGCGCTGCGGGCGCGACCTATTTTGTAGGCCACGCAGCAAGCATGACCTACCGTGTATACGGAAATGCGTGGTCAAACCCTAACAAGAGCCGTGTAGCAGGCCCAGCCAAGCGGGTATCCGGTGCGGCTAATTTAAACAACCGCCGTCGCCTAGCAGCGGCACGCCGAGCTAAATACTTTGGGGCGCATAAGATCAAAAATATGGGAGTCACCATCCCACGACTACTCAGTATCCTGCCTGATTTGTTACGCACAACCCTCAACATCCAGACGCCATTGGCGGTAATGTCCACCGATAATATGCAAAAGTCGATCGACGATATGGTTGCTAAAGGTATTGTACCGGCGGCAAAAGGGGAAGCACTCAAGGAACGCTTGAAAAGCAGCGCAAAGAAAAAACGTCCGGCGTATATCAACACGGGGGAGTTTGCCATAATTATGCTGCCGCCCAATGATCCGGCGACCACGTATGTACAATTAATGCACGAAGTAGGGCACATGGTTTACGACCATTCTTGGGAGAACGCCACGCCTGCACAGCAACAGTTAGTCGCGAACGCGTTTGCCAAAGACAGAGCCAATTACGGCGAGGAATCGTTTTCAGGCGCATTTAAAGAGTGGTTTGCTGATCAGGTGGCCCACGCCGTTACTCGAACAGCGTATAGCGCCAACACCACGCGAGATGCACTAAGCCAACAAAAAGGCAAGCGCGAACAAATTGCGCTAGGCCGGTTCTTTAAAAACATATTGTATAAACTCGGTTCGATCTGGGATGTAATGTCTAAGCTGGCAGGGCTAACTCGCTCGAAAGCATCGCCTGAGTTCGGGGACTTCTTGGATAGCGTGATTAGCAACCAAGACACAAAAATTAATACCCAAAAAGGTATTGGGCAAGCGCTCAACATGAGTGAGGCGAAAACTAAACACCGCCGCCCTACGCATCAAATCTGGCGTAAAGTTGCCGAGAGAGCTGTAGCTAACGTCGCGCAGAACTTCAAGCGGCTCGATAAGCAGCTTTCACAGATGTTGTATCAAGCGACGGGCGGGGAAGGAGCGAAGTCGGGCGAGAAGTCTTATGAGAATCTCCATTTAGAATTGGAACGCCGATTCCTTGGAATGTATAGCACGGCTATGTCGAAGATTGGTAAAGCCAAACAGGTACGCCAAGCGTTCGATGATCTAAATGCGGGGCGAATGACTGAGGGCGCGCAGATTTTGAGAAAAATGGCGGACGCTATTAACGCAGAGGCTAAACTCCACATGCCGGACTTGCGCATTCGCGAAAATATGGTACCCCAAGCGTTTGACCATCTTGCTATTGAATCCAAACGGAAGCAGTTTATTGCGCTTTTACGGACAAGAGACCCATTTAAGTATCTCAGTGAAGCCGAGCTAAACGCCCGTGTTGATTATTTGCTCGATGGGCAAGGTTTCAATGAGCGCACTATTGCCCCAGGCATGCCCGTGGGGTCGCACTCATTCACTGATCTAGTGCTGACGACGTTTAGTGCGCAAGAGTTGGGAGACTATCTACTACATGAGCCGGATGCGGTCATGTATCACTTCATTAGCACGGTCGCTAAACGCGCTGCATGGGAATCCACCTTTGGTGAGTGGGTGACAGAAAAGGGCAAGCAACGCTGGAGTCCTAACAAGCGTTGGTTAGACGCGATGGAACGAGTGAACGCAACACATGGCGCGGCGGGCGTAAAAGAAGCACACGATCTGCTTGATAGCGTGTTTGGCCGAACAGGAGCGAATATGCCACAGCGGGCACGTAAGTTCCAAGAGGACGGCCTAAACTTCGTCAATATGATGATTCTAGCGTTCTCAGGTGTCGCGTCGATACCGGAATTAGGTATCTCAGTAACGCGCGCAGCAAACATGCTTAGTGTAAAAGAGATGTTTACTGGCATGGGACTGCGAGAAGCCCGCCGCTATGGCATGGACATTGGTTCCGTCATTAGTGATGGACTACAGCAGATACAAGCCGCCTCGGTGGGGGAAGCCTATAAAAGCTCAATATCTCACAAAGCGGCGAGCTTGTTCTTCAAGGCGAATGGGCAGCAGCTTATTACACGCGTGTCGAGGACATTAGCTACTTCACTTGGTATTAAATATGTACAAAAAATTGCTGATTTTAACCAGATAGCCGAACTGAATGCGCTACATATAAGCGGAGCGCAAGTAAAACGGTGGGTTGCGTTAGGCAAGCCCGCGTTCGTTGAGGGGCTTAATGAAGCAGACGCCCGTGCGGTCAGAGCTGTGAATGGAGCGATACTGCAATTTGTGAATGAGAGTTCCTTGCATCCGAGCAAATTCCAGAACACGTCTTGGATGAATAATCCTTACCTCCGCGTCGCTGCGCATTTGAAGCAGTTCTTATGGGCCATTACGTCAACACTACTAATGGGTACAGGGCGGGTAGCCATGCGCCGATTTAGTGATGCACGCGGCGAGGGCTTGGGGAATGCTGCTGTATACGCCGCGATGCCTTTCATTGTTGGTGGGGTTGCTATTGCCGCGCTGACTATGTTGTCTGTGGAGCTGCGAGAAGAGATCAAAGGGCGTGACCGTACGCAGCATATGGATGCCGAAAGTTATGCCAGCGAGATACTGAACCGGTCTGGTTCATTAGGTGCTTTTGAAATGGCGGTGCGCGTTTATAACGCCGATCATTGGAGCGATGTGCCAAATGCGGTGGTTCCGGTCTACGGCTACGGGCAGGGGTTCTTCAAGGACAATCTCACATGGCAAGAAGCGTTGCGAAAAATTACACCGTTTTTCGCGCAGAACAAGGATCGGTGGGTCTTTGATTAATTTTCTGTTTGATAATAACGTCTGAGGTGTTAAAATGAACGAGCATGTCAATGCTGAGAACAACCCTTTAATAGGTTAAACGATGGCGTATTACGAAACAATTCCTTTAGTTTCGGGTGATGATTTACCCGAATTGCAATTCACATTGCGTGACAGCAACACCGCAGCAGCCGGTAAGACGCTGGACGCCAACGATCCTGATACATGGGCCGCTATCGACCTGACCGATCAAACGATCCGTGTTTATTTCCGTGCGCTCGGCGGCGATACTATCCTCGATACCCTTGTCTGCGGCAAACACACACCTTATACAGCCGGTATGTGCTTCATGCAGTGGAACCCGACCACGCTTGACGTGTCGGCGGGGACATACGAAGGCGAGATTGAGCTGGAAAATACAGCAGGGCAGAAGCAGACCATCTTCGACAAGCTGAAATTCAAGGTTAGGGGCGATTTCTAATGCCGATTCGGGCGGTTGTCTCGTTAACAAAAGTTGCTGCAAGTGTCGATCACAGCGCACTAGCTGCGAGTGTCACGCACACCGCAGTGGTGATGGACGGCATGACGCTGGTCCATATACCAAAAAATAAAATAGTTAATGATGTATGCACGTTAGATGAGTTAACTGTTTTCCTAGTCAACAAGTCGTTGACAGATCACCTCCAAACAAATGATTTAAAATCGATCACAGCGTCCAAATCGGCTAGCGACCTAGTTGCGTTCACTGACAGCGCGGATCGAGTTTTCGAGAAGCACCACGATGATCCAGTAGCTATGCTAGATGCCCGTGCTGCGAATTTTGGTAAAGCGGCAGTTGACCAGGCTCAATTAACTGATCTATCGAGCTTGGGCGTTTCACTAAATAAAGATAGTGACGAAGTTGGTTTCGTAGACCAGTTGAGTATGCGGTTCGTGTATTACCGCAATTTTTATGACGCTTTTGGGCTAGATGATTACGCCAACATCAACAAAGATTTTGTTGGCAGCAAAGGCAATATTTTTGGGTTCAGCGACCTAACTGCCTTTACATACCAGAAGCCAATTACAGATGTTGTTGGGCATTCTGACCAGCACAATATCGGAACTACGCTCGGTAAGGTAGATTCCCTACCCACACTAGATGCCGCAGTGATCCACTCGGCAAAAGGTGTGGAAGATGCTACGGGGCTAACTGACCTGAACATATGGAATCTCTCAAAACCAACGACAGATGCAATTAGCGCCAGTGATCTATCGTCATTTGAATTATCCAAAACCCCCGCTGATGGGGTAGCCACCACGGATACATTCAGTCGTGAGGTCGAATACGCTAGAACGCCCAGCGAAACATTAAGTGTCAGCGAGACTGCTGATAAAGAGTTGACTACTACTAAGACCGATGCTTTCCACACCACTGACGCCTTAACGCGAACAGTTAGCTATAACCGCAATTTCTATGATGTTTTCGGGTTAGATGACTACGCCAACGTCAACAAAGATTTTGTTGGTAGCAAAGGTAATATTTTTGGGTTCAGTGACATTATTGCGTTCAGTAGCGCTAAGTACCTATCGGATCAGGCCAGCCTTGCTGACCTCCCTACATTACATACGGCCCACGCTAAAACGGACACTTTTTCTACTCCTGACGTATCGACGCTACAAGTTAATAAAGGGCGCACTGATGGTGTAGCCACTACGGACACATTCAGTCGCTCGGTTGAGTTCCAGCGCGAGTTTGCGGAAACTCTTGTGTTGCAAGAGCAGTTTACTACTGGCGACAAGGAACTCAATAAGCAAAACGCGGTAGGACTCTCTGAACTGGCGAGCCTATCCAACCGTATTATTAAGGTAGATACCCCCACACTACTAGATGCAACTGACGTATCGACGATCAAGTCCACAGCGGACAGCGTAGCTGCGAGCGATTCTTTCTCGCGTACTGTTGAATTTGATCGCACAGCCAGCGACTCAGTGACCGCAGCCGATGTTTTTTCTCCGCATTTCACAAAAACAGCCAACGACAGCGCTGCTTTGGCGGATGTTGTTACGCAGACGCATATTTTTAATCGTGCCTTTGCAGATGGGTTCACGCTCGATGATTTCTCCAGCGTCGATAAAAATCTAGCAGGGACTAAAACCAACGTATTTGGCTTCGCAGACATACATGCCTGTGAGGTGGAAAAAGAAGTTGCCGACTCTTTCGGCTTCCTTGAATCTGTGACCGTTACCCGACGATCTGCTGCCGGTTTCAACACAGCTTCGTTTAATAATTTACTATTCAATTAGGAGAATAGATATGTTTTTTGAAGATTTAACAATGACCGGCCAACTAAGGATCGTAATTAACGATGAAGTTGTGCAGGAAACGAACAACCTTGTCGTTACGNNAAAGGCTCGAACTCGGCTATGAGTCATATGGCTATTGGCACGGGGTCTACGGCTGCGGCTGCGGGCAACACGGCGCTTGGCTCCGAGCTAGACCGCAATTCACTATCAACTGCCGGTGGCACCGTATCCGGTGCGACTATTACGTTTGAGTGTACGTGGGCTGCGGGTGATGGCACAGGTGCAATCACTGAAGCCGGTATTTTTGATGCCAGCAGCGGCGGTGACATGCTTGCGCGCACGGTTTTTGCTGTCGTGAATAAGGGTTCATCGGATGTAATGACCATCTCGTGGGTTGTGACTGTCAGTTAATATAAAAGGGTTCCAAGATGGCTGTTAAATTCTCCAACAATGCTACAACTACGCTTTCCGCTAGTGTTTCTTCGGGAGCAACAAGTTTTAGTGTGGCTAGTGCTAGTACGTTCCCTACTTTGGGGGCGAACGATTGGTGCTATATAACGCTGTCCGGTTCGGACTCAGAAGTTGTCAAGGTCTCAGCGATCAACGGCACAACTTTCACTTGTGACGCGCTGACGTATGGTTACAGTGCTAGTGATACAGTGGGGTTGCGCGTTTCCGCTGAGACCTTGAACGACACAATTACCCCGCTATCGGATGCCGTTGATTCCACCAGCTCGACAACCGCAGCCACGTCCAAAGCTGTTAAGTCAGCTTATGACAACGGCCTGCCCAACCAATCCAGCAACTCCGGTAAGTACCTAACCACCGATGGGACTGACGCTAGTTGGGATGCTGTACCGGCTAGTGTCACTGAGCTAGATGACTTGAGTGATGCGAGAGTATTCACATCGTTAAGTAGTGTCGGCTTAGGTGCAGACGCATTAAACGCATCAATGACAGGGGGCAGTAACACTGCTGTTGGTGGTAACGCACTGACTGCGATTACGTCTGGTTACAACAATACTGCTGTGGGGGTAAGCGCCCTGCGCCTAAACACAACAGGTACAGACTCAACTGGATTGGGCCAACAAGCACTCTACGACCAAACTACAGGGCATGGCAACACTGCGGTCGGTAAGGAAAGTTTGTCAGGTGTCACTACAGGCCAAAATAACATTGGTATTGGTAAGAAATCAGGTGAATATATCACAACAGGTTCCAACAATACGGTTCTTGGTGATCTTAACGGCACTTCCACAATGTCCAGTACAGTCTTACTTGGTGCTGGTTCAACCGAACGTCTAAAGATCGACTCTACTGGTCTTTACGTTAACGGATCATCCACTGCTTTAGAGGGTGGGGCATCAGATATAGACGGGTTGAGTGATGGTTATTACGACAGTGACAATATCGGACTAGGTTCTAGCGCTTTTGACAACAACGTATCAGCAGCAGGATCGACAGTTGTAGGTCACAATTCCGGTGGAGAGCTTACAACAGGTGGTCGTGTCACTCTAGTTGGGACAAACGCAGGAGCTAATACGGCTACAGGGTGGAACACCTCTTACATCGGATACGATGCTGGTAAGAACCAAACTGGTAGCAGTAACACGGCTGTAGGTTCATTATCGCAGACAGGCGTCACTAACAGCTCAGGTACAAATAACACTTCGGTTGGGTACTCATCTTTAACGGCTTTGACAAGTGGCGTACATAATGTCGGTATTGGCAGGAATGTGTTAAACAGTATAACGTCTAGTGAATATAATGTGGCTGTGGGAAATTACTCTCTTCAGGCAATTACCGATAACGATGCTGGGCATAACGTTGCGGTAGGCCACAATGCGGGTAAGTTTCTTAACGAGGGCAAATTTAATACATTTGTTGGGGACGATGCGGGTAATAGTATTACTGTAAGCACCGGCTATAACACAATACTTGGCGCTTGGGCTTTTAAGGCACAGACCACAGGTGATAAAAATATAGGTGTGGGCTATGGTGCTGGTGATGCTGTTACTACAGGTTCTAACAACACTGTTATTGGCGATTTAGCTGGT
>ENA-UZXC01008145-UZXC01008145.1-metagenome-genome-assembly--contig:-Day-2-25m-contig-8145_pt1 | contig 13813 bp, 16 predicted proteins | sample MGYA00260340_ERZ794900 | MGnify/ENA metagenome assembly ERZ794900 | reverse complement strand
GGTTCTTGGTCAAGTTTAAAATAGAATTACTAAAACCTTATTAATCCAAACCCTTTATAGTAAATTAAAAGAAGAAGTTGGAATAACAAAAAAACCCCCGATATCTCGAGGGCTTACTTTTGGGTGGAAGACCGGATTCGAACCGGCGACCTCCTGAACCACAATCAGGCGTTCTAACCAACTGAACTACAACCACCATTTAATCAGGCGCAAATTTATATTATTTTATCTAATATTTCTAATAAAATATTATTGATATTATAAGTTAGAAAAATATTTTCTGTAAAAAGATGTATTTAATATTTATTATATTAAAGATTAAATAATTATCTATTTATGGATTTAAACTCTATATCTCTTGGGCTGATGATTTTTTTTTACTTATTCGCAGGAATTAGTCATTTTAAAAATCCTAAATTTTTTCTTCAAATAACACCAAAATGGGTTTATAAACCTGATTTAGTCAATATTATTATTGGTATTCTAGAAATAGGATTAGCACTTGGTCTTGTTTTAGAAGCAACAAGATCAATATCGGCTGTTGGAATAATAATATTATTAATATTAGTGTTTCCAGCAAACGTATATCATTTACAAATTTCAATTAAAAAGAAAAAAAATATAATTGGAACAATATTTCGATTACCAGTTCAAGGACTACTAATTTATTGGGCTTATATATTTATATAAGACTTTGTAAATCGTTTATTCCTATTGACTTATTTGATGTAAAACCTTCAGCATGCTCTACATTAATTAATCTACCTAAATCAGCAGATCTATTAATCACATTATTTACAAAATTTTTACTACTTATCAATGTTTCTGGCTCATTACTAGTTGGGTCAAAAAACTGGCTGGAATATGCTTTTATTGCGTTTGTTTTAGTTTCAATATGACCAGAAATATCTACTAAAAAATCAGGATTAGAATTTTTCCACTGAATGTAATGATAAACATTTTTCGGACGCCACTCCCCTTGAGCTAAATTATTTAGTTTAGTTTCAACTTTTCTTAAACCACTTAAAAAGCATGCATTACTAACAAGACTTGCTCCCTTTGGATGATCAATGTGTCTGTCGTCTTGTGCATTACACAATACTATCTCAGGCTTATATTTTCTTAAAATTTTAATTATTTCTAACTGATGAAACTCATCATTTTTAAAGAAACCATCTCTAAAATTTAAATTTTCTCTGATTTCTACACCAAGTATTTTTGAAGCATTATTAGATTCAAGATCTCTTGTTTTAACATTTCCTCTTGTTCCTAACTCTCCTCTTGTTAGATCAATAATTCCTACTTTCTTTCCATTATGAATTTCTTTGGCTATTGTGCCACCACATCCAAGCTCTACATCATCAGGGTGAGCGCCAAAAGCAAGAATATCTAGTTTAATATCTTTCATATTTTTTCAAAAGCCTGATTAAGGTCAGCAATAATATCTTCATAATCTTCAATTCCTACAGAAAATCTCAAAAGACCATCAAAAATACCTAAATTTTCTCTTTCTGCTTTTGAAATTTTTGAGTGAGAAGTTAAAGAAGGAGAACATAGTGTAGATTCTACTCCGCCTAAACTCATTGCAGATTTAACTAGTTTTAATTTTCTAGTAAATAATATTGCAGTATTTAAGTCATTTAATTCAAAGGATAGCATTCCACCAAAGCCACTCATTTGTTTCTTAGAAAGTTCATGATCAGGATGAGATTTTAAACCAGGGTAAAAAACTGATTTAACCTTGTCAACTGTGGAAAGATATTCTGCAACTCGAATGGCATTTTGATTTTGTTTATTAACTCTAAGAGATAATGTTTTTATACTTCTCTCCAAAAGCCAAACTGTATATTCACTTAAATTCCCTCCATAATTGATTGAAGATTCAACTATCTTATTAATATTTGCTTTACTTGATGCTAAAGCACCTGCTAATATATCGCTATGTCCACCAAGATATTTTGTTGCACTATGGAGAACTATATCAATTCCAAAATCTGCTGGATTTTGATTAATTGGACTAGAAAATGTATTATCAATTATAGAAATTAAATTGTATTTGATTGAAAGATTTGAAATAGCTTTTAAATCGATAACTTTTAGAAGAGGATTACTTGGAGATTCAATAAAAATTATTTTAGTATTGGATTTAATTTGAGCCTTATAATCATCAACTAAAAAACTATCTACAAGAGTATATTCAATATTAAATTTCTTAAATTCTTTTATAACCAAATTTAATGTACCACCATAAATTGAAGATTGAAATATTACATGGTCACCCGATTTTATAAAACTGAATAAGGACGTATAAATTGCAGCGATACCTGAACTAAACAACAATGCTGATTCACAGTTTTCAAGATCAGCAATTTTTTTAGATAAAGCAATTTGATTTGGTGTATTAAAATATCTTGGATACTTATCATCCTCAACGTCAACAAAATCGTAAGCAGTTGAGGGGAAAAGTGGAGAAGTTGCACCTTTAAATCGATCATCAATTAAATCTCCCGAATGAACGCATTTAGTACTTACTCCATTTTTGTTTTTCATTTATCTAAGTTTTAATCCACTGGATAACAGACGGATCATCTGGCTTTGTCCTTGGTGAAATTATTTTTTCAAGGTAACCATTTTCATTAATTAAATATTTTTGAAAATTCCATTTTACTGAGGAGTCTTTGTAACCATTTCTATTCTTATTAGTTAGAAATTTATATAATGGGTGCATGTCAGATCCTTTTACGGAAATCTTTTCCATCATTGGAAATGATACTCCATAATTTTTTTCACAAAATGCTGCAATTTCATTGTTTGTACCAGGTTCTTGCCATAAAAAATTATTTGCTGGGAAACCAACAATTACAAAATTGTCTGATTTATATTCATTATACATTTTTTCAAGAATTTCATATTGATATGTTAAACCACACTTTGAGGCAGTGTTGACTACCATTATTTTCTTTCCTTTTAAGCTAGACATACTAAAAGTATTTCCGTTTAAGTCAGTAAGCTTAAATTGATGAATAGTTTCTTTAACAGATTTAGTAGAAGATCCCTGAGCATTGCAAGAAAACGTAAAAAGTCCCATAAATAAAAAAATTAATTTTTTCATATTGTATTAGTCACAAAACTCATGCCACAATGATATTATACAATTTCTGCTGATAGCCCAGCTTGTAATAATTTAGTACACATAGGTTTTAAGTTAGAGTATGATCCAGATTTTACACTACACTTACCTTTATAATGTACAATCAAAGAACACTGCTCAGCTTGTTCTAAAGTATGATCACAAACACTTATCAAAGTATTAATGACATGATCAAATGTATTCACATCATCATTGTAAAGAATGATTTCATTTTCATGCATTAAATCAGTCTCAGAAAGATGTTTTTCAGAAATTTTTTCTTTTGTTCCCAAACCATCTCTAAATTACAAAATAAATAACTTAGCTATTAGCTTTTATTATTTCGATAAAATCGTCTGCATTTAAAGCTGCTCCGCCAATAAGACCACCATCTACGTCTTTTTTATTAAAAATTTCAACTGCATTTGATGGTTTTACACTTCCCCCATATAAAATGGATATATTATTAGCTACATCGTGACTAAACTTTTCTGAAATATAATTTCTAACAAACTCGTGTATCTCCTGAGCTTGATCTGCTGATGCTGTTTCTCCTGTTCCAATAGCCCAAACTGGCTCATAAGCTAAAACAATTTTATTTATAGACTTTGAATCCAATTTCATGACTGTGTTATTAAGTTGACTTTTAACTACTTGAAAATGAGAATTAGATTTTCTGTCTTTTAATTCTTCACCAAAACAAAATATTACATCCATATCACACTCTAATGCTAAATTAATTTTTTTCAAAAGCAGTTTATCATCTTCACAATAGTATGCTCTTCTTTCAGAATGGCCAATTAAAGTAGATTCAACTCCTATACTTTTTAACATATCTATTGAAACCTCACCTGTATAAGCTCCACATTTATTATCATTAATATTTTGAGATATAACCTCAACATTAACATCTTTTAATTGATCAACTGCAGTTTTTAAAAATGGAAAAGATGGAGCAATCATAACTTTTACATCACTACTAACTATATTTTGTTTTAAATCATTAATTAGATTAATTGTGTCATTTAAACTATTGTTCATTTTCCAATTTCCTGCAACTATTTTTTTTCTCATTATTTAATTTTAAAAATTATTTTTTATTCTTGGATCTAGCCAAGTATATATTATATCAACAAATATATTGATCATTATGAATATTATTGAAATGGTAAGAACAGATCCAATTAAGACAGGAACATCTAGTTTATTCAAAGCATCAACAATCTCTTTACCTAAACCATTCCATCCAAATATGTATTCTACAAATACGGAACCAGCTAGCATACTTGCAAACCAGCCTGATAATGCAGTTATGACAGGGTTTAAAGAATTTTTAATAGCATGATTTTTTATAACATTAAATCTTGATAATCCTTTAGCATATGCTGTTTTAATATAATTTTTAGAAAGCACTTTTAATAGTGAATTTCTCATCATTTGAGAAATTACAGCAATTGGTCTAATCCCTAAAACAAGTGAGGGTAGGATAAGATTTTTTAACTGTAATTTCATTTGTTCACCATAATCATCTAGTTCGTACAAACTTCCTGTCATATTTAATCCAGTAAATTCGTTTAAAACATATCCGAAAAACCAAGCAAATACTATTGCACTAAAAAAAGAAGGTACACTCATTCCAAGTGTGCTCAATAGTTGAATTGAATAATCAATCCAAGTATTTTTATTTAAAGCTGAAACAATACCAAAAAACAACCCCAAGAATACGGCAATTAAAATCGAAGTAAAAGCCAAAACAAATGTATTTGGTAATGTATTACTAATGATTTCTATTACAGAAACTCCATTTTTTTGATAAGAATCTCTTAAATAAGGTGTTTTTACAACAATAAATGAATTTTTGTTTTCAGTTAGCCTAAAATAATTGTACTTATTTTCTTTTAAAAAAGAAATATTCTCCGGATTCTTTGAGTGATATGAAACTAACGATAAATCATTTAAATAATATAAATACTGAGTAAAAACGGGCTTATCAAATCCATATTTTTTTTTCAAAACAATTAATTGTTCTGAATTTTCGTTCTGACCAAGCATCATTTGGGCAGGATCACCAGGCAGAATATTGAACAAAAAAAAGATTACGGTAACTACTCCAAAAAGGGTAATTAATATGTTACCTAATTTTTTCCAAAACCAAAACATAATTATTTATTTTCTTTGTAAATGAATTAGAGCAAAAACAGAGTAGTTTATCATGTCTTGATAATTCGCGTCTATTCCTTCACTTACAAGAGTTTTTCCATCATTATCTTCAATTTGCTTAATTCTCAATATTTTTTGGATAATTAAGTCTGTTAATGAACTTACTCTCATTTCTCTCCAAGCCTCACCATAATCGTGATTCTTATTTTCCATTAAACTTTTGGTTTCTGAAAAGTTAAAATCATAAAGTTTAAGAGCTTGTTCTAAACTTAAATCAGGAGATTCTACAACCCCTTTTTCAATTTGAATTAAAGACATTATAGAATAATTAATGATTCCTATAAATTCTGAAGACTCACCCTCGTCAACTTTTCTTTCAATATTTGTTTGAAGACCTCTTATTCTTTGAGCTTTTATAAAAATTTGATCTGTTAAAGATGTTAATCTTAATATCCTCCACGCACTTCCGTAATCTGCCATTTTTTTTTTAAAAAGATCTCTACAGATTGAAGTAATATGGTCGTATTGAGTTGAAGTATTTGTAGCCAATTATTTTTTTGTATAAATTTCGTTGAAAAAATTGAATTAGGTAGATTACTTTTGTAAAAAGTTATTAAAAAATCATGATTTTAAATATTAAAGGAGATGTTTTTGACTTATCTAGTCCTAAAATCATGGGTGTTTTAAATGTTACACCAGATTCATTTTATGATGGAGGTGTTTTTTCAAACGAAAAAAAAATATTAGTCCAGGTTGAAAAAATGATTTTAGATGGTGCAGACATCATTGATGTTGGAGGATACAGCTCAAAACCAGGTGCAAAAACAATATCTTTAGAAGAAGAAGAAAAAAGAGTAATTCCAATTATAAAACTTATAAATAAAACATTTAATAAAGTTGTTATTTCAGTTGATACTTTTAGAAGTGAAATTGCTGAAAAATCATTAGATGAGGGAGCTTCTATAATAAATGATATTTCAGGCGGTGATATAGATAAAAATATGTATCAAATAGCATATAAATATAAGGCGCCATACATAATGATGCATATGAAAGGAATTCCTTCAAACATGCAAAACAATCCAAAATATGAAAATATTAATCACGAAATAATAAAAGATTTTTCATCTAAGATAGATTTAGCAGAAAAAAAAGGGGTTAGTGATATTATAATAGATCCTGGTTTTGGATTTGGCAAAACAATTCAACACAATTATCAAATATTAAATAACCTTAAACTTTATTCCGTTTTAAAAAAACCAATATTAGTTGGTATGTCAAGAAAATCCATGATTTATAAGCTTTTAAAAACTGATCCCTCAAAAGCTTTGAACGGAACAACTAGCTTAAATACAATAGCATTAATTAATGGAGCTAACATTTTAAGAGTTCATGATGTTAAAGAGGCAAAAGAAATAATTAAGCTTTATAGTTTTTTAAAAGAAAACGTTTAAAACAATTTTAACTAATTTTGTAAAGATTTGGAAGATATATTAAACATAACTCATAATTATATAATACCATTTATTGATGTTATTTTAGTTGGAATAATGCTCTACTATGCATATAAATTAGTTAGAGGAACTGCAGCAATTAATATTTTTTTAGGTTTTGTAATAATATATATTATTTGGTGGTTAACTGAATTAGTTAATATGCCTATTTTAAGTAATATACTTGGAGGTTTCATAAGTGTTGGAGTAATTGCGCTGATTGTAGTTTTTCAACAAGAAATAAGAAAATTTCTTCTTTTACTTGGATCTTCTAATATTACAAACAATAAGAATATTTTAAAAAAATTCAATTTGTTCTTTAAAATTTCAAGCGAACAAACTGAAATGGATTTAGATGAATTCGTTAAAGCTTGTGACAATCTAAAAGGTAATAAAACAGGAGCTCTTTTTGTGATAGAGAGAAACAACAGTCTTGATTTTATAAGATCTACAGGAGATGAATTAAACGCAATAATTTCAAGTCCAATAATAGAAAGTATCTTTTACAAAAACAGTCCCCTACACGACGGCGCTGTGATAATCGAAGGTAATTACATAACAGGATCTAGAGTTATTCTACCAGTAACTGAAAGTAAAAATATTAATTCTAGACTTGGCTTAAGACATAGGGCAGCGATTGGAATCACTGAAAAAACCGATTCCTTAGCTGTTGTGATTTCCGAAGAGAATGGTAAATTATCGTTAATTAAAAATGGAGAACTAATAACTATAAAAAATAGTGAAATTTTAAAGTCTAAACTTGAAATTGAGCTTCAATGATTTTTTCCTTTTGAAATTGAATTTCATATAAATCTTTGTAATATCCATTTTTCTTAGCCACTAACTCTTTATGTGTTCCTTGCTCAACAAGCATTCCTTGACTCATAACAAAAATTCTATCTGAATTTAGGATTGTTGATAGTCTATGAGCAATTATTATTGATGTTTTATTTTCAGTAATTTTTTCAGTTGCATTTTGGATTAATTCTTCAGAATTTGAATCAATACTTGAAGTTGCTTCATCTAATATTAAAATTGATGGATTTTTAATGTAGGCCCTTAAAAAAGAAATTAATTGTCTTTGTCCCTGAGATAACATCACCCCTCTTTCTTTTACATTATAATTATAACCGTCAGGAAGAGACATAATAAAATCATGTATACCAATTTTTTTTGCAGCATTTACTACACTGTCAAAAGAAATTGAGGAATCCCAAAGTGTGATATTATTAAGAATAGTATCTGCAAAAAGAAATACGTCTTGTAATACCAAGGCTATACGACTTCTAAGTGACTGTAATTTGTAATCTTTTATATTATGATTTCCTATAAATATTGAACCGTTTTGAACTTCATAAAATCTAGATATTAAACTAACAATTGTTGTTTTGCCAGAACCAGTAGAACCAACAATTGCAATTTTTTCACCATTATTAATTTCAAAAGAAAGATTTTTAATAACCTTTTCATTTTCAATATATGAGAAACTAGTATTTTTAAAAACTATTTTTCCATCAATTAAATCTTCATTTTTTGTTCCAAAATCAGGAATATTACTTGTAGTATCAATAATTTTAAAAATTCTATTAGCAGCAACCATACCCATTTGTAAAGTATTAAACTTATCAGCAATTTGACGTAATGGTCTAAATAGCATTTGAGATAGTTGAATAAACAAAAATATGGTTCCTAAAGTGATTGAAGAGTTTTCTGAAATAGCATTTAAACCACCAAACCAAACAATTAAACCTATAGTTATTGAAGTGGAAAGTTCAGCAATTGGAAAAAAGATTGAATTGTACCAAACTGTTTTCAACCAAGCTTTTTTATGTTTTTCATTAATTTTAACAAAATTATCATATTCAATTTTTTCCCTGTTAAACAATTGAACGATTTTCATACCAGTAATTCTCTCTTGGACAAAAGAATTTAAATTGGCAACTTCAGATCGAACTTCATTAAAAGCAATTTTCATTGACTTTTGAAATTTTCTGGTAGCAAATAAAATAAAAGGTAAAATTATAAAAACAGTAAGCGACAGCTTCCAACTTAAAAAAAGCATCACTACTATTACTAATGTCATTTGCATTAGATCAGCAGCTATCATAAAAAGACCTTGACTAAAAATACTCGCGATGGTTTCCATGTCATTTACAGCTCTTGTAACTAATCTACCAACAGAGGACTTGTCAAAATATGACATTCTAAAATCTAGAATATGTTTAAACAACTGAACTCTTATGTCATAAATAACTTTTTGCCCAAGTAAATTAGCATAATAACTAAATAAAAACATGAAAAGTACGGTAAGTATTAAATTAAAAAACATAAAGATTATCAAATAAATAAAATCTTGATACTTACCTAAAGCTAAATAGTCATCAACAGCTACTTTGATTAAATAGGGAGTTAGTGTAGAGAAAATAGAAATTAATATGGCAGAAATAGCTACAAAAATAAATACAGTCTTGTAAATCAGAACATAATTCAATAATCTTTTAAAAAGTTTAACATCAAAAAGGTTTGAGTTTTTACTCATCAAATAATGTGTTTTTTGGATATATAATGTTTGTTAAGCTTAAACCATGTGCTGGAACTGAATAACCTGCTTTCTCTCTATTTTTACTCAAAATTACAGCATCAAGATGAGAAATATCATACTTTCCCTCTCCAATTTCTATTAGAGTACCAACAATTGCTCTTACCATATTTCTTAAAAAACGGTTTGCTGAAATTTCAAAAACCCAATAATCTTCTTTTAAACTCCATTTTGCATCTGTAATATTACAATCAAAAGTGTGTACATCAGTGTTTGATTTTGAAAAAGATTTGAAATTTTTGTAATTATAAAGTTTCAAGGCTGCTAAATTCATTTTATGAAAATCTATATCTTTTCTAAGATAATAAGAACTCTTAAATAGAAATGGATTTTTAAACGTATTAATTTTATATTGATAAGTTCTACTTAAAGCATCAAATCTAGCATGAAAATCATCCTTAACTTTATAAATCCTGTTAATTGAAATATCTTTCGGTAAAAAAGAGTTTGATTTATAAATAAAATTTGATTTGTCTTCAATTATTTGATCATAATCAAAATGCGCACAAAAGTATGAGGCATGAACTCCAGTATCTGTTCTACCTGCACCAACAATGTTAATTTTTACATTTAAAAAAGTTGATAGGCACTTTTCAATTGTTTCTTGAACAGAAACAGAACTGGGTTGTATTTGCCAACCATGATAATTAGCTCCATTAAAAGATAGTTCTAATAAATATCGCAAGAGAAATACTACTTTTGTTTGATAAACCAAATATACTTTTTTAAAAAAGTCAAAAAAATTTTATTTGAAAAAAATTCTATTATTATCGGATACACATAGTTATATAGATGATGGTATTATTAAATATGCAAAAAAAGTTGACGAAATATGGCATGCTGGTGATATAGGGAATATTCAGGTTTATGATATCTTAAAAAAAATCACAAAAACAAGAGCTGTTTATGGAAATATTGACGACCATGTTATAAGGTCATCAATTAAAGAAACTAATACTTTTATTTGTGAAAAATTAAAGATTTCTATGATTCATATAGCTGGTAAGCCTCCATATTATAATAAAAAAAGTAAATCTTTAATAAAAAAAGAAAATCCTAAAATATTTATATGTGGACATTCTCACATATTAAAAATTGAATTTGATAAAATTAATAATGTATTATACCTAAATCCTGGTGCCGCAGGTAGGCATGGTTTTCATAATAAAAGAACTATGATAAGATTTGAAATTAATGAAGATAAAATTGAAAACATGGAAATAATTGAACTAGGAAATCGTTCAAAGTTATCTCAATCTATTTGATGAACTAATTATAGCCTGATCTTTTTTTATAGAACTAATTGACATAAAAATTAAGAAAAAAGAGATTAAAAAATATATAAGCCCTGGATCTGTAATTGAAATTTCTAAAGATCTTTCGTCAAATAAATTTATTAATCCAAATATCAGAGTTAAAGATAGACATCTTAATATGTTTATTTGAAAGTATGGTTTTTTAAACAAAAAAATATTAATCAAAATTATCATTGCTAAAATTTCAGCAAAGAAATAATCAGTAATATATGGCCTAAAATATCCAAAATAAGATTCAGGCAATGACATTTCTGTATTATTATCAATTAAGGCAACTATTAAAAAATTAATAATCACCAATAAGAGCATATAAGCAGATTGAATTCTTTGTATCATAAATTATTTTAAAGCATAAAATTATGTATTTAAATTGATTTAATAAATAATTGTATATTTACATTGATTTTATAATCATCCCCACAATTATATATAACGAATTACACTCTTCAACATATTATTATAAACTTAAACAACAAAAATGTTTGAAATATCTGCATTAAAAGAAAAAAAAATTGCTGAATTACAAGAGATTGCATCTAAACTTGGTATTACTAAGGTTACTGGATTAAAAAAAATGGATTTAGCCTACAAGATTATTGATCATCATGCTGCTAACCCTAGATTAGGTAAAGAAGAAAATATTCAAAAGAAAAGCATTTCAATTGATAGAAAAGTTTCAAAAAAAGAAACTAAAAAAGAGGACGTTAAACCAACTGACGAAGTTTCTAAAGATTCTTCTCGCAAAAAAGACAAACCTCATCACAAACCAAATAACTTTGTTAGAAAAGAAAGAAATCACAATAAAGACAATCGAAACAGGTATAAAGAGCCTGATTTTGAATTTGATGGAATAATAGAAAGTGAAGGGGTTTTAGATATAATGCAAGAAGGATATGGATTTTTAAGATCATCCGACTATAACTATTTGACATCTCCCGACGATATTTATGTTTCACAATCTCAAGTAAGATTATTTGGGTTAAAAACTGGAGATACTGTTTTAGGACATGTTAGACCGCCTAAAGAAGGTGAAAAATATTTCCCTTTAATTAAAGTGTCATTAATAAATGGATTAAGCCCTAATATTGTAAGAGATAGAGTTTCATTTGAACATTTAACTCCTTTGTTCCCAGATGAAAAATTTAATATTGCTGATAAAAGCAGTACAATTTCAACTAGAATAATGGATTTGTTTTCACCTATTGGTAAAGGACAAAGAGGAATGATAGTTTCTCAGCCAAAAACAGGTAAAACAATGTTATTAAAAGATGTAGCCAATGCAATAGCAGCTAACCATCCTGAAGTTTATCAAATCATCCTTTTAATTGACGAAAGACCTGAGGAAGTAACTGATATGCAAAGAAATGTTAAAGGTGAAGTAGTAGCTTCTACCTTTGATGAGCCTGCAGATAGACACGTAAAAGTGGCAAATATTGTTTTAGAAAAAGCTAAAAGATTAGTTGAATGCGGTCACGACGTAGTAATACTATTAGATTCAATAACTAGATTAGCCAGAGCATATAATACTGTTCAGCCAGCATCTGGCAAAATCCTAAGTGGTGGTGTTGATGCTAATGCTCTTCACAAGCCCAAAAGATTTTTTGGAGCTGCAAGAAATATTGAAGGAGGAGGTTCTCTTTCAATTATAGCTACTGCATTAACTGAAACTGGTTCAAAGATGGATGAAGTAATTTTTGAAGAATTTAAAGGAACTGGTAATATGGAATTACAATTAGATAGAAGAATTTCTAATAGAAGAATATTTCCTGCAATTGACTTAGTTTCATCTGGAACTAGACGTGACGATTTATTATTAGATGAAAATACTATCCAAAGAATGTGGATAATGAGGAAGTATCTAGCAGATATGAATCCAGTTGAAGCAATGGAATTTATTAATGATAGAATAAAAAGATCTCTTAACAATGAAGAGTTTCTTATTTCTATGAATTCTTAATTATAAAAAATTATAAAGAAGAAACTTGCTTTGTAAGCTTAGATTTAAGATTAGCAGCTTTATTAGCATGAATAATGTTATTCTTAACTAATTTATCAAGCATTGAAACAACAGACGGTAAAAGTTTCTTAGCTTCTTTTTTAGCACTTAAATCTTTAAGCTTTTTAATAGCGTTTCTAGTAGCTTTGTGCTGAACCTTATTTCTAAGTTTAACAGCTTCATTTCTTCTAATTCTTTTTAACGCTGATTTATGATTAGCCATATTATTTATTTAGTAGCCCGTAGGGGAATCGAACCCCTCTTACCAGGATGAAAACCTGGCGTCCTAGCCGATAGACGAACGGGCCTATTAAAAACGAATGCAAATGTAATTGAAAGGATACAAACTTGCAACATAATTTTTTTATTTATAAAATCTTGTGAATCAATAAGCCTTTGCAAACAATACTCTTTGATAAGATGGCTTATTTGAATAGATACATTTTCCTGAATCTTTTGTTGCATTTAATGGAATACATCTAATAGTTGCTTTAGTTTCTTTTTTTATTTTTTCTTCAGTTTCTGCTGTTCCATCCCAATGAGCTGATATAAATCCGCCTTTTTCGTTTAAAATAGATTTGAATTCATCATAATCATTCACAACTCTTACATTATTTTCGGTAAATGTCTTTGCTTTAGAAAATAAATTACTTTGAATATCTTCAAGCAAAAAATCAATTTTATCAAAAACTTCATCAAATTCAATTATTTCCTTTTGCATTTTATCTCTTCTAAAAATTTCTAATGTTGAATTCTCTAAATCTTTTGGACCAACAGCTATTCTGATTGGAACTCCTTTAATTTCATGCTCATTAAATTTGAATCCTGGCTTGTGAGTATCTCTTTTATCAAATAAAACAGAAATATTTTTGGATTTAAGTTTTTCGATTATCGGATTAACTTTTGAACAAATTAGATTAAATTGTTCATCAGATCTGTATATTGGAATAATAACAACTTGAACAGGGGCTAACTTTGGAGGCAGAACTAAACCGTTATCATCAGAGTGAGTCATAATTAAAGCCCCCATCAATCTTGTTGAAACTCCCCAGGAAGTAGCCCACACATAATCTAGAGAACCAGTTTTATTTGCAAATTTAACATCAAATGCTTTTGCGA
>ENA-UZXC01000307-UZXC01000307.1-metagenome-genome-assembly--contig:-Day-2-25m-contig-307_pt1 | contig 13923 bp, 10 predicted proteins | sample MGYA00260340_ERZ794900 | MGnify/ENA metagenome assembly ERZ794900 | reverse complement strand
TAATTTTGCAAGCAGCTGCTAGCAGTGGCGCTGAATCCATCCATCCTGGTTACGGTTTTCTTAGTGAAAATGCGGCCTTTGCTGAAGCAGTAGAGAGCGCAGGATTGGTGTTCATCGGGCCGACGCGCGAAGCTATTGATGTCATGGGTAATAAGGCGGAGTCTAAGCGGCGCATGATTGAAGCTGGGGTGCCCTGTGTGCCAGGTTATGAGGGCCATGACCAGAGTGACAAAACTCTGATCGCAGAGGGGCTTAAGATTGATTTACCTCTTATGGTTAAGGCAGCCGCCGGTGGTGGCGGTCGCGGCATGCGGTTGGTCCACGACCAAGCTGATCTTGCTAATGCCATCAAATTAGCTCGTGCCGAAGCGGAAGGGGCCTTTGGTTCAGGCGAGCTTATCCTTGAAAAAGCCATTATTGAGCCTCGGCATGTCGAAATACAGGTATTCGCTGACACCTTCGGTAACACCGTGCATTTGGGCGAGCGTGATTGCTCGGTGCAACGGCGTCACCAGAAAGTCATTGAGGAAGCACCCTGTCCGATAATGACCCCAGAACTGCGTGAGAAAATGGGCCAGTCGGCCATTGATGCTGCTAAAAGTGTTAGTTATCGCGGTGCAGGAACGGTTGAGTTTTTACTTGACGATAGCGGCTTCTTTTACTTTTTGGAAATGAACACTCGCCTCCAAGTTGAACATCCTGTGACCGAACTTATTACGGGTCTAGACCTAGTGGCGTTGCAAATCAGTGTTGCCCAAGGCGAGCCTCTTGATTTTAGCCAAGCCGATCTCGATTTAGAGGGTCACGCCATTGAAGTGCGCTTATACACGGAAGACCCAAGCCAAGATTTCTTGCCAGCCTCTGGCCCAGTGGATCTGTGGGCGCCAGCCTCTGGTGTTGGCGTGCGCATTGACGATGGTATTTCCACCGGGCAGGCCATTTCACCGTTTTATGATCCCATGGTGGCCAAAGTGATTGGCTACGGTCCAACTCGCGAAGCTGCGCGGTTGAGGTTGATTGGCGCGCTTAAAGAAACCGTTCTGTTTGGCACGCCAAGCAACAAAGACTTCTTGATTCAGTGTCTAGAAAAGCAGAGCTTTATTGATGGCGCAGCAACAACTGCCTTTATTGGTGAAGAGTTCTCCGCAGCTGACCTTGATGTAGCGCCGGTGAGCTTTTCGGATAGTGCAGTGGCAGCAACGCTAGAACTTTGTTTAGAGAATAAAGCTCATTTTCAACGCAGTCTGCTAGTGAGTTGTGAGCTTAAAAATTGGACTATTGCTAGTGCTATGGTGTCGCGCAAGCAATATCAATTCGTTGGTATTACTCATGACCTGTCAATATCACCCATTAATAGCAGCGCAGACACTTACCATGTCGCTGACACTGCAGCGGAGCAAAGTGCAGTGATACAGGTAATATCCATGCAGGACAACAAAGCTGTTGTGCTATTTGATGGGGTTAAGTTAGTCGCTCAGTTTATGCAGCGCCAGCGCGGCCAAATGTATTGCTCTATTCAGGGTCGCGGTGCCTTCTTTAAAGACCTCATCATCCTTGATGGGGTGGTGGATGACGCCGAGGGAGGAGGTCGAGTGATTGCTCCAATGCATGGACTCCTGCTTGAAGTTATGGTTAGCGCTGGTGATGACGTTGTTAAAGGGCAAACTCTAGCTGTGCTTGAAGCGATGAAAATGCACTATGAGATACTTGCAGAGGTGGATGGTACCGTAGAGGAGGTTAGTGCAGTGGCGGGTAGCCAAGTTGCAGTCGATGATGTATTAATTGAAATCAAAGAAAAAGATGATAGTTAACTGTTAAAAAGGACGATGCAATGAGTTTGAAACTTTGGCACTGCGCTGGATCGCGTTCGGTCCGACCTCTCTGGACTATGGAAGAAATGGGTCTTGATTATGAACTCGAAGTAATGCAATTCCCTCCTCGATTTCTTCACCCTGGGTACGCTGAAATTAACCCAATCGGAACAGTGCCTTATTTTGTGGACGATAAGGGCGGTCCAGATAATATTATTCAGATGACTGAGTCGGCCGGTATTAGTCAATATCTTGTAGATCGCTATGGCCCAAGTACTCTTGCGGTTGAGCCGAGTGAGGTGGGCTATGGAGGTTATCTCAATTGGTTACATAGAAGTGATGCGACCCTCACATTCCCTCAAACTTTAGTGCTTCGCTACACCCTCCTTGAGCCAGAAGCCACGCGGTTGCCCAAGGTAGCTGAAGACTATACAAAATGGTTTTACTCTCGTCTGCGTTCTGTTGATCTAGCCACAGCTGACAACGAATTTTTGGTAGCTAATCGTTTTACTATTGCAGATATTACAGTTGGGTACGCGCTCTACTTGGCAGACACTCTGGGCCTGGCTGAGGGCTTCAAGCCGAATACCAAGGCATATTATGAAAGACTTAAACAGCGTCCTGCATTCCAGAAGGCTATCTCTCTGTAACTTTAATATGACACCTAAATTAGAGACAAACGATGACTAAACATAATAAATATCCGAATCTTTTCTCGCCTCTGGATTTGGGATTTACCTCCATTAAAAATCGCGTGTTGATGGGATCGATGCACACAGGACTCGAGGAAGCGGAAAATGGTTTCCCTCGATTAGCGGCCTATTTTGCAGAGCGCGCTCGTGGTGGTGTAGGCATGATGATTACCGGCGGTATATCACCAAATATGGAGGGCGGTTTTGGGGCTAAATTATCAACCCCTGAAGAGGCAGAGGATCATAAGCTGGTGACCAAAGCGGTTCATGATGTCGATCCTGATATAAAAATTTGTATGCAGATTCTTCATGCTGGGCCTCTGGCTGGGACTCCTAGCTGTGTGGCGCCATCGGCGATACCCTCTCGAATCTCTCGAATCGTGCCTTTAGGCCTAGACGAAGCAGGCGTACAAAAGCAGATTGACGATCATGTGCAATGTGCAAAGATGGCCCAGTTAGCAGGTTATGATGGTGTTGAAATCATTGGTTCCGCGGGTTATTTGCTGAGTACCTTTCTGGTGGAGAAGACTAATCAACGGAACGATAAATGGGGGGGGAGCTATGAAAACCGCATGCGCTTTCCTCTAGAAATCATGCGTCGTTGCAGAGCTGNNTTCATTCTTATTTTCCGTATCGCTGCCATGGATATGCTGCAGGGAGGCATGTCGTGGGATGAGGTAGTCTTGCTTGGTAAGGAGATGGAGAAAGCTGGTGCGACGATTATAAGTACCCATTTTACTTGGCATGAATCCACAGTACCAACTATAGCAACTATGGTTCCAAGAGCTGCGTTTGCGGGAGTAACAGGGCGTTTAAGAAAAGAAATTAAGATTCCCACTATTACCAGTAATCGCATCAATATGCCTGATGTTGCCGAACAGGTCCTTGTTGACGGTCATGCGGATATAGTTTCTATGGCACGGCCAATGTTGGCGGATGCTGAGCTCGTTAATAAGGCCTTTGAAGGGAGAGAAGATGAGATTAATACCTGTATTGCGTGCAATCAGGCTTGCCTAGACCATACCTTCACTGGTAAGTCGGTGAGCTGTCTCGTTAACCCAAGAGCTGCTCATGAAACCTTGCTTAACTACACGACAGTGGCGAAGGCTAAAAGGATTGCTGTTGTTGGCGCCGGTCCAGCAGGCATGGCCTATGCGACTGTTGCGGCTGAACGGGGGCATAAAGTCACCTTATATGACGGTGCCTCGGAAATTGGTGGTCAATTTAATCTGGCTAAAAAAGTACCTGGCAAAGAAGAGTTTTATGAAACTCTGCGCTATTACAAGCGCATGCTGGAAATTTATAGGGTGGATGTGCGGCTCAACACTATGGTTTCGGCAAGCGATCTGCATAAAGCTAAATATGATCATGTGGCTGTTGCTACAGGCATTACTCCTCGAGTACCAGACATTCAAGGAATTGATCATGCTAGTGTAGTGAGCTATATCGATGTTATCCGCGGTAACTGCGAGGTAGGTCAGCGTGTTGCTGTGATGGGAGCGGGGGGGATTGGTTTTGATGTATCTGAGCTAATTATGCACAGCGGCGTTTCAGCTGCATTAGATAAAGATGTATTCGCTAAAGAGTGGGGTATTGATTTTGAGAACCACCCTCGTGGAGGTGTCACAGGAGTTCAGCCTGAGATTAATAAAGCCGATCGACAGGTATACTTGTTGCAACGTAAATCTACTCCGGTGGGAAGAGGGTTGGGCAAAACTACTGGTTGGACTCATCGTATTTCTCTAGCTCAGCGTGGCGTAAAAATGATTAACGGTCTAGAGTACCAAAAGATTGATGACAAAGGCTTGCATGTTACTAACAACGGCATTCCAGACATAATTGAGGTGGATACTGTAGTTGTCTGTGCTGGACAGTTATCAAATAGAAGTCTCTACGATGAGGTTGTCGCGCTTGGGGCCGATGCAAGCTTAATCGGTGGCGCTTTTGAGGCCGCTGAGTTAGATGCTAAGGCAGCTATAAACCAAGCGAGTTATCTGGCAGCGGAAGTTTAGATTTCGAATCTGATAGCTTAAGACTTACGTATCTTCCTCGTCTGCCAAGTGATGGTACAAATATGTTCTCTGATGCCATTTAATTAGAGTGCCGAGCGTCGTGATTAGGGGTTTACAGCGTTGCATTTTGCGATCTTATACTGAACTCAAATTTCATCGTTAACATGACCGGCGGGACGCGTTTAAAGGCTGGCAAAACTATTGACGTAATGTCTGCCATAACATACGATCATCGAAAATGTTTATTTCTAGGGAGTTAGGTAAGTGGATATCAAATTTTCAGCTGAAGACATCGCTTTTCGTGATGAGGTAAGGGCGTTTTTTGCAAAAGAATATGACGCAACTGTTGCGGAGCAATTGAGCGGTAGCGCAGGTACTGACTATAAAAGCGCTATTGTGAACTGGCAAAAAAAGCTTCACGCAAAAGGCTGGATTGCGCCCGGTTGGCCAAAAGAATACGGTGGTACTGGCTGGACAAGCACGCAAAAATTTATCTACGAAACCGAACGAGGCCTAGCGGGTATTCCTGATGTTGTACCCTTTGGCCTGAAAATGGTCGCTCCAGTGATATACACATTTGGTAATGAAGAGCAAAAGGCGAGGTTTCTTCCGAGAATATTAGAGAGTGAAGATTGGTGGTGCCAAGGGTATTCGGAACCAGGAGCTGGGTCTGATCTAGCGGCTCTAACAACCAGTGCAGATTATGCCGGGGACAACTATATTGTTAACGGTCGTAAAATTTGGACGACGTTTGCTCAATACTCAGATTGGATTTTTTGTTTAGTGCGAACCTCTAAAGGTGTTCGTCGACAGGAAGGGATCAGTTTTCTTTTAATTGATATGAAATCTCCTGGAATCACAGTTAAGCCAATAGTAACGATCGACGGCAAGCATAGTCTCAACGAGGTGTTATTTGAAGACGTAGCGGTGCCTACTGAGAACCTTATTGGAGACCAGGACAAAGGGTGGACTTATGCCAAAGCGCTGCTAGCGCATGAGCGAACTGGCATGGCAGAGGTGGCAGATTCAAAGCGTATGCTAGACGGCCTGAAAAAGCGCGCAGCAGCAGAAATCAATGGTGGTAAGCCGATGATAGAGGATCCAGTGTTTCAGATGCGTATGTCAGATATTGAAATGGAGCTGATGGCCCTGGAGTATACAGAGCTTCGAGTGTTTGCGTCGATGGCTGCAGGTGGCATGCCTGGCCCTGAGTCTTCTCTACTAAAAATTAAGGGTACAGAGATAAGTCAGGCTATACACGAATTGCAATTGCAGTTAGCTGCAACCTATGGAGGAGCATTACCTAGTGAGCTTAGTAGCGATGAATTGGGTCATGACTTTGCCGCAGAGGCCCGAGGAAAATACATGTATGGCCGTGCAGCAACGATTTATGGCGGCTCAAACGAAGTGCAGCGTAATGTTATTGCAAAAGCAGTTTTAGGCCTATAAGACGGCTTTTACAGGCCATAAAGAGATTTCAGGAGTTAAAAAATGAATTTTGAGTTTTCCGAAGAGCAGACAATGATAAAAGATAGTGTGACGCGATTTGTCCGCGAGCAGTACGATTTTGACACACGCCGCGGTATTGTTGAGTCCGCTGAGGGTATCAGTCGAGATTTTTGGTCGATGTTTGCAGAGCTTGGATGGTTGTCAGTACCGTTTGCAGAGGAGTACGGTGGTTTCGGTGGCAATGTCGTTGATATAGCGGTGGTAATGGAGGAGTTGGGTAAAGGCATAGTAGTAGAGCCCTATGCATCTACAGTTGTCGTTTTTGGCGGCCTTCTGTCTGCGGCTACTAACGAAGATCTTAAAGCTTCCGTTATCCCCAGCATTATCGAGGGGAACTGTTTAGGTTCATTTGCCTATATGGAGCCGCAATCTCGGTTTGAAATGGCCGATGTTACAACTACTGCTAAACCAGTCGACGGAGGTTATACGCTTAATGGCGTTAAAACTGTAGTTGCGAATGGCGGCACTGCTAATAGTTTTATTGTCAGTGCTCGTAGCAGTGGCGATCAGTTCGATCGTAATGGTATCAGTTTGTTCCTAGTGGATTCGACGGCACCGGGTGTAGAGGTTAAGCCTTACAAAATGATGGATGGGCAAAGTGCTGCCACGGTGACTTTTAACAATGTGTCTGTTGATGATACTCACTTGTTAAATGCCCCAGGCGAAGCAATGGACCTCATTGATCAAGTAATGCCTCAAATTTTGATTGGTCTATCCGCTGAGGCGCTTGGCATTATGACAACACTCAATTCATTGACTGTCGATTACTCCAAAACTCGTCAGCAGTTCGGGACTCCAATTAGCTCATTTCAGGTATTACAACACCGTATGGTAGACACCTTTATGGCTTGTGAGCAGTCTAAATCAATGCTTTATCGAGGTCTTTGCGAGTCAAAAAGTGTTTCTGAAGGTGAAACTGACGGTTCAGCACTCGTCAAAACCGTTCATGCATTAAAGGCTACTGTAGCTCGGTATGGCAAAACCATTGGTGAAGAGGCCATTCAACTCCATGGCGGTATCGGTATGACTGATGAGCTTAATATAGGCCACTATGTGAAGCGATTGATGATGATTAACACTGCATTTGGCGATGGGGACTATCATCAAAAGAAATTTAATCAGATTAGTTACATGAGCTAATCTTGAGTAGTCTGCTGCTTGGTGGGTCAGTTTTTATAATTGCAGTGGTTGCATATTTTTCGCTCAGAAAAGATTCGCTATCACAGTATGATCTGCCGCTAGGGCAGCGCTTCGTCTCTACTGATCCATCGGTGGTAGAGCAATCTCAAAAAGCGTTACGTCGTATTAAAGCTAAAGTTAGGGCTGCTACCGGTCGTGGTGCGGCCCTGTCGGGCAAGAAGCGTATAGATCACATGCGTAATGTGATGGACAGCTTCTTTGCTCACGTTGAAGTAAAGAGCAAAATTATTTCGACCACGGCAGGTACTGTTCCTGCAGAGTGGGTTATAGCTCCAAATGTCGATACTTCACATCGCCTGCTGTATATTCATGGCGGTGCCTTTTTCGCCGGCAGCCCGCGCAGCCATCGCGTTATTACTAGTAAGCTGTCGGAGATTGGTAATTGTGCAGTTTTGGCTATAGATTACCGACTAACCCCCGAATATACTCGACTTGACTGCCTTAAGGACTGTCAGGACGGCTATGTCTGGATGTTGAACAATGGTCCAGAGGGCGGCTCGCAGGCTGTAAATGCCTATGTCGCAGGAGACTCTGCAGGGGGTAATTTGACTTTGTGCTTAACTGCCTGGGTAAGAGATACCGAGAAGCGAGCTCCCAATGCAGTAGTAGCTCTGTCCCCCATAACTGATAGTCGATTAGCAAGCCCGAGCATCAAGGCTAATTTGGAATCTGATGTCATTTTAAAATCCTTGGCAAAACAATTGTCTTGGGTGCCTAGTATGTTTATCAGCCTCGTTGCGAGACGGTTGGCAAAACATGATACAAAGGATCCTAGAATTTCGCCCTTGCTAGGGGATTTGTCGAGGTTGCCTCCGATATTGGTGCAAGCTAGCGATAGTGAAATACTCAGAGACGATGGCAGGCGTTATGTTAACAAAGCAGTTGCCGCAGGCTCAAATGCAGTCTTGCAGCTTTGGGCCAATATGCCTCACGTTTGGCAAATTTTTGATCCAGAACTACCTGAGGCCAGTGAGGCCTTTGAAGAAATTAAGTTGTTTTTGGAACGTCACACCTAACTGCTGCTCGAGTCTTGGGTTACGAGTCGCGGTGTGGTACATTTTATACGAATTAGAATAAATCAAGGAGCAAGCAAATGGAATGGCTAAAAAAATACGATAACTATTATTTTGTGTTGGGTCGCACCTTACTGGGGCTTTATTTTATCGTTCCTGGTATGACTAAGGTAGCTGGTTATCAAGGGTATTTAGACTTAATGGCGAGTAAAGGCGTCCCTTTGGTTGAGATTTTACTGCCTTTGACCATTCTGATTCAGGTAGGAGCAGGTTTGTTCCTGATCGCGGGCAAGAACCTGCGAGTTTCGGCTCTGCTACTTTTTGGTCTGACTATTCTTATTAATCTCTTTATTCATAACTTTTGGGCTCTCGCTGGAGACCCAGGGCAAGCGCATGAGACACAGAATTTTGTCAAAAACCTGGCGATAGCAGCGGGGCTCCTAGTTCTTGCAACAAAAGATAAAAGCTAGAGCATTTTTCTGTCTAGCATTAGTCTAGTAAGAGAGGGGCTAAAAGTTTTCGATGATGCTGTGGGTCGCCATATTGCTGCTGAGTCCATTGGGCTCGGCGTATATAAAGCATAGCATCGCAATCATAGGTAAAGCCCATGCCGCCATGGAATTGTACCGCTCTGTCACCCGCAAATGACAATGCATCTGCAGCCTGAGCTTTGGCCATTCGACAGGCGATTTCGGTGTCTTTATCTAGTTTTCCGTCGCCAATTAAAGTGGCAGCATGATAGATAAAGGTTCTCGCTGAATCCATTTGAATGAGCATTTCAACAGTGGGATGCTTCAAAGACTGGTAAGAGCCTATTAGCCGGCCAAATTGCTTTCGGGTTGTAAGATAGTCCACAACCGTATCAAGAGCTGCAGCTGCGGATCCAGTGGCTTCTGATGCTATTAGTAATGCCCCGATCAAGCGCAGATCTGCTAATGCGGCTTCACCGCTCGGAAGAATAGCATCAGATTGGATGGTCACACCTGTAAAATCAACGTTGGCTGCACGTTTAGTCTCATCGACAAGGGTTTTACTGTCAATTGCGTTGTCTGCAAGCTGAGATGACTCCACGATTACCAGCACCTCAGTACCCTCATACTTGGCAAGCACTAGGAAGAAGTCGCTAACTAACGCATCGTGCACTAGTAATTTTTTTCCCTTTAATTCAAGTTGGTCATCTTTCGTGGTTAGTTCGCAGGAAGTACTGGTAGCTCCCCAATCTTCATTATCTAACAACGCCAAAGTTCCGATGGTTCCCTTCACCATGGCTGGCAGCCACTTGCTTTGCTGTGACTCACTGCCGCCGCGGACAATAGCTTGCGCGGCTATAGTTGCTGAGATATATGGCGTGCATAGCATGTGCCGTCCCATGCTCTCGACAAGAGGCACTGTTGCTCCAATACCCATGGCGAAACCACCAAATTGCTCTGGGATTGTCAGTCCGGTCCAACCTAGGGCCACCATTTCATCCCATACGTCTTTGTTAAACCCTGTTTCAGATTTAAGAAGGCTGCGTACTGCATTACCATCGGACTTATCTCTACAGAATGCTTGTGCACTATCGAGAATCATTGCTTGTTCTTCCGAGAATGCTATTGAAAGGTTCGCTGATCTTGTCATGGTTTGTTTAATCCTTTGGTAGTCCAAGTACATGCTCACCAATAATGTTTGCTTGAATTTGGCTAGTGCCGCCGCCAATTGTCGTAGAGAAGTTATTCATGTAGGCCCGTTGCCAAAATCCACCTTCTACCGCATCTTCATCGCCAACGTACAAGGCGCTAGAAGCACCTTGGAGTGTCAGAGCATATTGCCGCATACGGCGAAAGAACTCAGTTCCACGAAGCTTGGTTGATAAAGCCAGAGAGTTTGGATAATCAGCACAAAGCGCGGGTATTTTGACTCTTTTCTCGGCAAGATAAAGGGCTTGCTCTTCTATCAAAAATTTAACCAGGTTGTCTCGTGTCACTGGATCCTTCATCAATGGTTGGCCATCTCGTTGGACGTCTTCAGCAATCCGTAGCAGGTCATCCATAACCGTTGCTAGAATGGAAACTCCACCAGCTGCTCCGGCTTCGGCACCTCGTTCATATTGCAGGGTCTGCATGGCGATACGCCAGCCATGACCCTCTTCTCCCATCAGGCATCTAGCAGGGATGCGAGCATCAGTGAAAAACGTCTCTGTAAAGCCGTAGTCTCCTGTTAGCTTCTGGATTGGTGAGGTGGTAATTCCCTCTGTGCCCATGGGTGCCAAGAAGAAAGAAAGACCGTTATAGCGACGTTCGGCTTGAGGGTCGGTCCGTGCAAGAAGTATCATGTATTTGGCATAGTTGCCCATGGTAGTCCAGATTTTACTGCCGTTAATTATATACTCATCGCCATCCCGTTCAGCGCGCGTCTGGATACTCCCCAAGTCAGAGCCATGGTTTGGCTCAGAAAAGCCCTGGCACCATATATCTTCTCCTGTGAGAATACCTTTGAGATAGGTTTCCTTTTCAAAATCCGTACCAGTATCAATAATTAACGGCCCAGCCCAACCGAGCCCAATAATGTTAAAGCAAATTGGTACACGAGCACGCTTCATCTCTTCGTCAGCAATTTGCTGGAAGATGCGAGGCATACCACCACCGCCATACTCCTTTGGCCACGCCATGCCTAGGTAACCTGATGACCAGACCTTGTGCTGCCACTCCCTAAGGAAGTCTAAAACCTGTTCTGAACCAACTTCCATAAATGTTTGAGGAAGAAGGAAGCCAGGGTCTGCTGGAGTATTATGTTTTATCCAGTCAACAACACCATTACGAAAGTCTTTTAGTTCTGCGGTTTCAAGCTGCTGGTCTTCACTAAGTGGATTGTTTGTTGTCATGGGATTCTTCTCTCTTGAGTACGATGTTAACCTTAGCTATCGTTAAATTATACGTCTTTTTAATTGGTGCCATTCGATAGAGATTTAGTGCCACATATAACGAGCAGCAGTACAACAGGCCTAATCNNNGTTGCTGTCGCTATTAATTTGTCATCTTGAAACAATTCAGCAGTTGTAAATACTATGGACCTCCCCATCTTCAGAACTCGAGCTCTGGCTTCCACAAGAGAGGGACGGCAGGGCATTAGATAGGTTATATCCAGATTTAGCGTTAGTGGATTAACCTTAAAGTCATGGGCATGTAGCACGTATTGCGCCATGGCGGAATCAAGCATGCCAGCGATGAAACCTCCTTGAACAATAGTCCCATTTGAATGGGTAAGCGCGATTGATGGCTCAAAAGTGCAGAAATAGGTTTGGCTGTGATCCTCAAACCAATAATTTTTGAATCCTAGCAATGCTAGAAATTCTGGCTTTTCGGCTAAAAATACCTCCATGGACGGACTAAGACCTTGCATGCTTTAAAACTCCTTGGTTAATACTGAATATTGTACTAAGGCGAAATTTTTATTGTTATTTTTTTTTAAGATAAAAACTGCCTATACTAAAGTGTTTAAGAAAAATAATTGGAGATAACAATGAAAATAAAAACAATAGTAATTTTATCACTCACTCTCATTACTTCATTTATTGCGCATGCAGAACCCTACGGGTCTCATGCGTCTGATAGGTGGCAGATATGGGCATATTCAACCGCAGCTCCATCATTTATAGGTAACTTCGCCACCATTATGGGTCAAAACGGTAAGGTCTTGAGAGAGGGGTCGAATGGATGGACGTGTACTGCTACGAAGCCAATGCCGGAGAAAGGCTTCAAGACAGCGCATCATGCCTTTGCTTTATGTGCTGACGCAGAGGGGTTTAAATGGGCCGGCGCATACATGGCGGGTGAGAAACCAGACATGGATAGAGACGCTTATATCTGGATGTTACACGGTGATACGGGAGAGGATAATACAATGCCCGGTGGCGATAAAAGTATGGCGATGAAGCACGATCACTGGATTGAGTCTGGACCACATTTAATGTTGATGCCTAAAGATCCTGCGACTATCGCAGGCTTTTCGTCAGATTTTACCACCGGAGCGCCTTATCAGATGTTTAAAGGCACTGATTACGCCCATCTGATGATTCCGTTCGAGGGGTACTACAAATATCAACCAAAGGCAGCACCGAAATAACGATAATATTTGTTAAGCGCATCACATAACTCTTGATGTGGTTACACCCTGGGTTGGACTGTGATAAGGTCTCTGCTGATTTTTAGTGCCACTACTTTTCAGCACTAAAGGACCAATTATTAAAGTCTAGCGCAGGGATCTGAATCATGGGTACACCGAATATATCTGACAACTCCAATCATGAAAAAACGATCATGGGCCATCCCCGTGGTTTGGTGATTCTTTTCTTAACCGAAATGTGGGAGAGGTTCTCATATTACGGTATGAGAGGTCTTTTAGTAGTTTATCTGACGCAGCATTTTTTATTCTCTGATGAAAAATCAAGCCTGTTATACGGGGCATATACTGCTTTAGTATATGTGATGACTATTATTGGTGGATCCCTTGCAGATCGGTACCTTGGTGCGCGTAAAGCTGTGACGTTTGGGGCGATTTTACTAACCTTGGGCCACTTTGGAATGACCTTTGAGGGTAGTGGCTCTAAACAGATTCTTAGTTATAACGAAAGTCAGTATCAGATTGCCTTGGACGGCCGCGGTGGCGATGCTAAACAACAAATTATTACAGATAGCGGTAAGTCGTATGTCACTTTTACGGAAACTGATATGGTCATTGCTGAGCCCGAGGTTGTTGATTTACCTGACGTGATTTCCAGAGATGACTTTTCTATGAGTGTTGAGACAGAAGAGGGCTATCTCAACATGCTTTACTTATCCCTCGCACTATTAATCGCTGGAGTAGGGTTTCTAAAAGCCAATATTTCAACGATTGTAGGATCTCTGTATGGGTTTGGGGATGCGCGTCGTGATTCTGGATTCACGATTTTCTATATGGGTATCAATATGGGCGCTTTTTTGGCATCCATTTTTTGTGGTTATCTAGGGATTGTTCATGGTTGGAAGTACGGCTTTGGATTAGCTGGCATTGGCATGCTGATAGGCCTGCTGGTATTTTTATCATGCCAAAGTTGGCTTGAAGGTAAGGCAGAGCCTCCGTCAATGGAAAAACTAAAAGAAAAAGTATTTCTCTTCATAAATGTAGAGTGGATGTGTTACATGGTTGGCTTCGCAATTATCGCTGTATCCATGTTCTTGGTGATGAATGAAGAGTTGGTAGGTGGGATTCTAGGACCAATTGGTATTGTCATGATGTTGGGAATGATCGGCTACTCAATGCTTCAATTGCAGGGTGATGAACGTTCACGAATGCTTGCAGCTATTTACTTTATTCTTGCACAGATTCCGTTCTGGGCTCTCTTTGAGCAAGCCGGTTCGTCCCTCAACCTCTTAACTGCGCGGCTGGTTGACCGAGAAATATTTGGCTGGTCTGTTCCAGGGCCGGTATTCCAGTCTCTTAACGCTGGCTATATCTTTATGTTTGCGCCCCTCGTGGCTTGGTTGTGGATATGGCTAGCCAAGCGAGATCTCAACCCTTCTACGCCGATCAAATTTGCCCTCGGTGTTGCCTTGGCTGGGTTGGGTTTCTTAGCTCTCGTTGCTGGTATGAAAGGATCTGGCGAAGTTGGCTTAACTCCAGTTATCTTTATTTTCTTAATCTACTGGATTCACACCATGGGAGAGCT
>ENA-UZXC01001372-UZXC01001372.1-metagenome-genome-assembly--contig:-Day-2-25m-contig-1372_pt1 | contig 14025 bp, 11 predicted proteins | sample MGYA00260340_ERZ794900 | MGnify/ENA metagenome assembly ERZ794900 | reverse complement strand
AATGATGCAGGAGACGGGCATGCAACCAGTTTCGTGGAAGGGCCTGGATTCGCAACCGTTAAATTCACAAGTAAACAACCAGTTTCTTACAGTCGTACTAATAGTGGACGAGTTACTACTAGAGCGATTGTTGGACAACACTTTTCAATAGATATTACATATAATCCTATGACAAGGGATGAATTTGAGCCTGTATATAGTTTTTTACTGGAAAAAAGAGGCAGATTAAAACCGTTTTATGTTGTACTTCCACAGTACTCATCACCAAGAGCTACAACTAGTGGGACAATATCCGTGCAGGGTGCAATAACTTCTGGAGACTCCAATTTTTTAATAGATGGTATGGATGCTGCCAATGGGGGGTTAAAGCCTGGAGACGTATTTAACTTCACAGATTCATCAAATTCAAACCATAAAAAAGTCTATCAAGTAGTACGAGTTGCTTCTTCCTCAGACAAACTAGCTTCTGATTCAGCTTTAAATACTACAGACGAAAGACGTATATATGTCATCCCGCCTGTAGAAAAAGATGTAACAGACAATTCAACACTTACTTATACCAACCCTTTATTTAGGGTAGTACAATCAAAAGATACTCAAGAGTACTCTCTTGGCACTAATAACCTATTTAAGTTTTCTCTAACTCTAGAGGAAGCTCAGGCATAGCATGACTAAGCGTAGTGTAAATACTTCTATAGAAGAAGTTCTTGTAAGTAATGAAGCTTTTGAGTATGCTCATCTTATAAAATTCGAACGACCCTTCAAAAAAGACCCAGATAGTCCAGATTTTCGTACAAATGCAAATCGTTATGCTTATTTTACAGACGCAAGTCGTGATATAAGTTTTAATGACTCAAGCACAGATCAAGATGGAGCTTCAAACGGTTCACAGGTATATAGAGCAAATCGAGTAAAATCTATTGGTTCATATTCAGAAACAACCTCACCAAGAGCAACAAATATGGCTCTTACTCTCTCAGGAAATCATTTAGGCACTTCAATAGCTGTAACAGGAGATTTTTCAAGCGGAGCATTTGCACTAGACACTACATACTATAAAGGAGGCTTAATAGATTTAGTAGAAGAAGGATTTCGTGAAGGCGACAAAATTAAATTCACAAAAACAGGTGGAACTTTCACAGGGATAAACAAAAATGTACCTCAAGGAACTGATCCAGAAACCTATGTTAGTACCGCACAAAGTACAGCAACATATATTATTACTGGATTTTCTAATGACAATCGAACACTAGCTCTTACAACAACTGGTAATGATACTGAAAGCTACGAAGAGGGAGGAGATACAACAGCTTATCCTTCAGATACAAATGTAGATGTATCTATATCATTAGAATCTGAAGAAGTTAGAGCAATGCTCAACGACAAAGCAACTCTAGAACTAGCTAATCCTTCTTTTCTCAACCGAGAAGTATTTATTCATAAAGTATTTATTGATCCAGAAACTGGAGATATTCAAGGCAACTCTAGTATTCTTATGTTTAAAGGAATTATTGGAGGTTGCTCTATTAAAGAAGCTCCAAACGGTAGTAATGTAAAATGGAATCTTACTAGTCATTGGGGAGATTGGTCTCAAGTTGGCGGACGAATGACAACAGATGACACTCACAGAGCATTAGACGGAAAAGGCAGACCACAAGACAAATTAACAATCAAACCTGAATATGCAGATGATTTAGGATTTATACATTCAGAAACAACTCTTAGTGCAATCGCAAACTATAAAACTTATGAAACAGTACAAAAAGTAGGTACAAAGAGAAGAGGTGGAATTGCAGGGTGGACTGGGGATAGAAAAACAACTATTACAGATATACAAAAAGAAATCGATAATGAAGTAGATTTAACTATAGGATTACAAGGAAAATATTTACCTGTAGTTTATGGAGTCCAAAGACTTCCTGGTATACCCGTTTTTGCTGATACAGATAATAATGATTCAAAAATAGTATATGTTGCAGATGCTATATGTGAGGGCGAAATACATGGACTCTATAATTTATATATTGATGGAATACCTTTAATTTGTACTGATGCAGCAGACGCAGGAGTACGTGATGCTAGTACTGGAACTGACAAAGACAATAGTCAATTACAATGTTACGGTAGAGCAGACAAAGGAAACACTATAGGAGGAGCGGCAGATACAGCAGTTGCTACTTCAATGAACAATTATGTAGCTAATTCTCCCCTTACTCAAATGTTATTAGAAGCAGTAGAAGAATCTGCAGACCCAGATGACGTAAAAACAATATTTAGAAATCTTCAAAGAAATGCAAATTTTTACTTTGCAAATATAACACAAGACAATGTACCCAGCATAACTGCAACCTCAGACGACACACTAGGGTTATCACACGGAGAGCATGGCAGCATATCTCATCCTCACAATATGTCGTTTAGTTTCTTCAAAGGATCAAACTCACAATTAGCTTCGAATATGCTTGTAACTCAGGCAGAAGGCACAGGATTTAAAAGACAAACAGATTACTATGAATCTACTGTCCCATATTGGAGCCCTGATCACAGACTATTAGATACTGCATATATGGTAAACTGTTTCGTTATTTCTGCAGATTCAACAGAAATACCAGAATTAGAATATGTAGTTCGAGGTAGAGTAATAGAGTGTTTTAATTTTGATAATTCTTATGTGCCTGATGGAGTGCTAGGCGGAAGTGACGCACACACAAACTTTAAAGAAGGAGATACCGTTACTGTTGAAAGAAGTACAGATGGAAGTTCGTGGGCTACTACAAATGTAGAGGGGGATGCTTCCGATACAAGTTTCAGAATATTACATAAATACTTATTAACAAAAAATGATGGAACAACTCACTATAGATTTTTATTAGACCAAACTCCAGATTTAGATGCAGTAAATGGGTTGCCCGCAAAAACATATTTAAGATTAAAACAAACTGGTCAAAGTAACTATTGGCATATGAGAACTTTTAATCATAGAAATATTACAAATCAGAGCTTTGCTTTACATGCACAATCCCCTTCAGCTGTTGGAGTAAATGGAAATAATGAAATACAATTTACTTTTGATACTGTTGTTGATAACTCAACATCGCCCCCTACTAAAGCTTCAGATTTACTAAAAGCAGGATATACATATGAACTTGCAAGTCAACCAGGAAAAGCAGTATATAGCTTTTTAACAAAGGACTGTACTGCGTTTAGTAACTTAACAGATGGTCAAGCTGTTGGAACTTGGAGTGGAGATGTTCTTACTCTTAAAAATGTAGAGTATGATTCTTCTAAAAATAATAATGTAGCAATAGGGAGTGTTACGAATGTTCTCAATATAGATGTATACAAAAGTAGAAACTTCTATATGGGAGGATCAGGACAACCTTTTAATGGTTTTGATAGCAATGCGGACTTTACAGGAGCAACAATTACTTTAAACCATACAGGGGAAAGCAGACAAATCACAAGCTATACAGCGAGTGAAAAACGAATCGAAATCGAATCCCCTTTTAGAACTCTAAGAGAAGCAGACTATGATGCAGGTATTATAAAATTTGATATTTCTGGTACGCAAGGAGACCTACGCGCAGTAACAAATACAACTTTACAATTACTTGATTACATGAAAGACCCTCGTTATGGTAAAAATCTTGATGTAAATAATGATGTAGACTTAGCTTCTTTTATATCTTCTGCAAAATTATGTGAAGTAAGAGGAACACTGACACTCGGTACTAGAACAACAGGGATAACAGTAGGAGATTACTACAAGTTAGCAGATGGAAGTGGCAATCATTTGGGGTCAGGTCGAGTAAAAAGTACTTCTACAAACAAAGTAACTTTTGATAATTTATCGGGCAAATTTTTAAGATTATATGGTAATCATATAGCATATGCTGATGATGAGTACATTATAACCGATGAAGGAAGACTATACCAAAAATCAGGGGCAGGATACGTATCTGCAAAACCAACACATGAAAGTGGAACAAGTGGAGGAGTAACTTATATTAGTCCTTCAGATGTAACTATAAATTTACTAGTTAATAAAATAGCTAGTTTTAATCTTACAAAAGAGTCAGGTTCAGGACCTAGCAGTCTTGTTATTGATGCCGCAGGTGGACCAGCAGCTATTGCTCCTATCTACTCATTATATGATTCAGATTTTGTAAAATATTGGAGATATATGGGGTGGGAACACCACAAACAATGTTTCGTTACTAGACATCAGACAAACTTCATTATAGATACTTCTAAATCAATATTTGAAAATATGAATGTATTTTTATCTCATATGAATGGAATGTTATCTTATGAGGCAGGAAAATATGTACTAGATATAGAAACTCAAGCAGATGCACCAACATCAAGTACTACTTTTAATAGTGTAACTTACGATTGGAATGTTAATCCAGAATATATTGATAATACTGACATAATTGGTAGTATATCTTTAACTGATAATTCTTCCAAAAAAGGTAAAAATACAATTAAAGCAAGTATCACAGATCCTGCTAATAATTGGTCATCACGAAGTGTATCATTCTTTGATAGTAATTTTCTAGAAGCCGACAGAAAAGTTGTTAAGACAGGAAACTTTAATTACACAGGTATAACAAATTATTACAATGCTAGAATTGGTACTGAAAAAGAACTAATTCAATCTCGATTTAGTAGAGAGATAAGTTTTAAGCTTGGACCGAAAGGTTTACTACTAAAAGCTGGACAAGTTATTGCACTTACTTATGAACCTTTTGGATTTTCTAGCAAATTATTTAGAATAGCTAACTTAAACTTTAATCCCGATTGTTCCGTTACTATAAAAGCAACGGAATATGATGATAGTCAGTACATAATTAGTGCTGTAAGAGCAAATGAACTAAGACAAGAAGCTGCAACACAAGCACAGCCTTTGTCTGCTCCAAGCGCCCCGACATCTTTAGCTGCAACAACAACAAAACCCGGCACAGTTATACTAACATGGACTAGCCCTACAGATTTTGTAGATGAAAGTGATGATATTGAGATATGGGCTTCAGACGATAATAATAGAGCAAATGCAACATTGTTAGGAGCGGCTCTAGGCAAGGCAACAACTTTTTCATATACTTCAGCAGGTGCTGGAACAAAATACTATTGGGTAAGAACAGTTAGAATAACAAATCAGCTTAGAAATAAAAAAACAATAACTTCTGCTTACCATCCAACAAGTGCAACAGGTGGAGTGACAGGAACTTCAAAAATATTATCACCTGTGGTAGATATAGATGTTGCAGCAATAATAATTAACTTTGATGCAGATGGAGTTTTAAGTCCAAGTGGCACAGCACAAGATGTTACACTAACAGTAAGTAGACAAAATTTAGTTTCAACTCCTACAATTCAATTACTTGATGCAGATGCAAGTTCTCAATCAGATATGCAATTTACAAACGGAAGTGTAAGTATATCAGGAACAACAGCAACGGTTGATGCAAGCACAGCTACTGCATCTACCACTTCAAAAATAGTTAGAGTAACAATAACAGAAGGTGGAGAAACTTACACTAGAACAGTGCCTATTTCTATAGCACAATCTGGAGGAGGAGCCCCCGGCCCGGCAGGACCAGCAGGACCTGCAGGAGTTCGTGATGGTGGTGTCTTCTCTTATGAAGAATCAGTTACAAGTGGATTAAGTGAAGCAAATGTATTAAAATGGGTAGGTACTCTTGATGATACAGCAGCGAATGCAATCGCAGCATTAGTTATAGCTTCAGCAGCTGATAATACCATTAGACCAAACGATAGAGTGACAATTATAGACACTTCTGCACAAAAAACAGGAACAAGAGTATACACAGCATCCGCAACAGCAACTGCATCAGAAGCAGACGCAGCAGATTTCAGTGCTTTAGTAGTTGAATATTTTGATGGCTCAGTAATTGTTAATGGCACACTAAGTGCAGATAAAATTACATCAAATACCAATTTTACAAATAATTTAAGTGTATCAAGTGCACTAACACTTGGTTCTACTGGTGGAACAGGAGTATTTAAAACTCCTAATAAAGACAGCTTTACTGATACCACAGATGGGTTTTATTTAGATACTTCAGGTAACTTCTATTTAGGAGATGGAACAAACTTTTTAAAATATGCAGCAGGTGGAGCAGTAAGTTTAGGTGGAACACTAGATATAACAGGACCGACAGGAGCCGCAGGAAATGACGGTAGTGACGGTAGTGACGGTAGTGACGGTAGTGACGGTAGTGACGGTTCCACAGGACCAACAGGACCAAACGGACCAACAGGACCCGCAGGACCTGCAGGTTCAACAGGACCTTCAGGAGCAACAGGCCCAGCTGGCCCTGGAGGCACTGCAGGACAAAATGCACCAGGTTTTTACTTTATTACAAGTTCTGATACAGCTGTAACATCTGATAGAATAACAAATGCAAAAATTCAAGCTGCAACAGGTAGAACAGGTGGACTATACGCAATAACAGGAGATACCTGTACAGTAGTAGCAAGTAATTCTTCAACTTCAGCAGCTTATACATATAATGGTAGTGGCTGGTCATCAGTAACTTCAAAAATAGACGGAAGTTTAGTTGTAACAGGAACACTTGCAGGAGATAGAATACAAGCATCTTCAACAATAACAGTAGGTAGCGCCGCACAGATATTATTAGATGGCGGTAACAACAGGATAATAATAGCGGATTCATAATGTCAAATAGAGTATTATTAGGAAATGACGGATCAACTTATACATTAAAGGTTTCAAGAAAAGGAGACAATGTACTCAGTTCTAGTAGCCCTTTATTATATGACTCCACAAGAAGTTATTGGCAGGGTCAAGTATATGCAGGAGGACAAGCAAGTTCTACAAGTAGTGTAAACTGGTCAGCAACAAAAGGCACTATGTCGATTGGAGGAGCAAATGTAATTCCTATAGTATTTGCAACAGATAATCAAAGAGGAAAATATAGAACTATTGCTTCGGTTACTTCAGGCTTAGATGGGGACGATTTTAGGGAAGTATCAAACTTTGCAACTTTTGAAACAACAACAACTTCATTAAATGGAGTTCAATTCACAAATAAAAACCCAAGTTTATCGGGCGCAACCAATGGTGAGTATATGGGGGGAACAAGAACTTCTACAGGTTTAAAATTTCTTGTATTAAAAATACCTTGTGCCTTTGGATTTATGAGTGATACTTATATGAGACCAGGGACTAGTTAAATGCCAAATAGAATACTGCTAGGTAATAGTACTAATTCAAATCTTGGACACTCAGGTGGAAAGTTTGGTTTATATGTTTCTGCAAACGGTAAAGATATTACTAATTGTGCAAAAAATGAACTTAATTTTAACACTGATCATATAGGAAATGCTTCTGGAGCCATTGATGTTGGACTATTTCAAAATGTTCCATTAATTTCAGGTGGAAGTGAAGTAAGAGTAGTAAATTTTAGCACTTCAGCAGGAGCTTCAGCAGCTTTAACTACTAAAAATATGGGAGCAGGGAGCATAGTTTATGGTACTGTTACAACTAATTTTACATCTGATACAAACCAAAGCGGAACAGCCGCTTCAAGTGGTTTTGCAGCAGCTACTACAGCCACTGTGGCTAATTCAGGTTTAACAGATTCAGATACAGGAGCTGTAACTAATGTAGCTATTGCTGGGTCTATTGCAGTTATAAAAGGTTTTAATAGTTCGGCGGCTTTATTTTAATCATGGCAAATAGAGTATTATTAGGAAATAACGGTAGTGAGTATGGCTTATATGTATCTCAAAAAGATGACAATGTAATAAGTCCTAGCAAACAATTATCATTTGATAGCCGCAGTTTTGCAGGATTACCTGTCCATGCTTTTGGAGAAGGAACTATAGATGCTCCAAATACAACAGCATCAGATTCAGGAGTAAAAGCCACTAGAAGCACAAGTGCTTTAGGATATAGTAATTTAGGTTTTACACCTTTATTTGCATTAAGATGGTGCTACCCAAGTGATATTACTAGTGGAAAGGCAGTAAGAGTTTACAACCCTTCAACATTTTTATCACAAGAACAAGTCGCAGACTTTGACGGTAGTTCAGAAGAAGAAACAATATATACAGAAACCAAACAAGCAGGGGCGGGAGCAGTCGCAGGAGCAGCAAGCATTGTAATTACAAATTACCACTCTGGAAAATCAGTAGTAATAGAACAAGATGATGCAGGCATAGCCCCGTCAGAAGAAACAGGAACAGGAAAAATAGCAATAAAATACGCTTATGTAGTCTTTGGCGTAGAAGATTTTACAGGAGGAACAGGACTATGATATATAATATATTTTATACAGATTCGACTAAAGCAATTAGTTGGGTAACAAATGCAGATTGCGATTCAGCTATGATCTCAGATCAAGCAGATGCAGGGCTTTCTCATTTTACACTTGATATAACAGATTTTGATATTTGTGATAATCATTATGTAAATGATGCAGGAAACGGAGTAGTAGAATATTCCACTTTTAGCCCTAATGTATCTGCGGCTAGTATTGCAATAGATGGTACTTCTACTATTTCAAATATACCAGAAGGCACAACAATAAAAGTTCAATTAAGTAATACAACAGTAACAACAATAACAATGAATTCTGATGAATCATTAACATTAACAGGAACAATGGCAGGTAAATACTCTCTTATTTTTAATAAAGCTAAGTATTATGAAGCTACAACCACAATAACAGTACAGGCACAATCATGAATTTAAACTTAGAAAAAGAATCCGCCACAGCAGTAGAAAAAAGAAAAGCATACTACAAAATGATTTCAGAACAACTCGATAACTTGTATCATGATATTTCAAATGGTAAGTTTGGGGACGACGCAAAAACATCTACTTTTTACTTAGGTAGGAAGGCAGTAAAGGACAAATACCCGAAATAATGCTTCTAGCATACCCCAACTAGAAAATATTTCTTGACAGATACCTTAGATTTTGGTATAATAACACTAAATGGAGAAAATAATAAAATGGCAGCAGGAACTTATAATTTCACAGTAGAGCAAGGAGCGACTTTTACCCGACTCTTAACCTTAAAAGAGAACGACTCAGCAATGAATTTGACTGGGTACTCGGCCGCCTCACAAATGCGGTCAACAGCAGATACTAGCACAGTAGCTGGAACTTTCACTGCAACTGTCAGTAACGCAGGTGCAGGACAGATAACTTTGTCTATGACAGCAACCCAAACAGGGAATATTGAAGAAGGAATCTATGTGTATGATACTGAGATAACAAGTGGTGCTGGTGCTATAACTAGAGTACTACAAGGCAAAGTTACAGTAACTGCAAACGTTACAAGATAATGTCAATAACAGTAACAATAACTGAAACTCCAACTTATGTAACAGTTAATGAAACTAGTAATACAGTTACTTTAAATCAGAGTGATAACCCAATAACAGTCAGTACTACTACTGACTTAGTAACAGCAGCAAATTTAGCTGGAGATGTTAGTTACACTCAAACAGGCTCGCTACCTGGCGGAAATGTACAAGAAGCATTAGCAGATTTAGCAGACCAATTTTTTAGGCAAGCATCCACACCATCTGGGGATAACTTAGCCGAAGGTGATTTATGGTACAATACTTCATCAGATGAATTATTTGTATATAGACAAGTATCAGGTGGATTTGAATGGCATACTATTGCCTCAGCGGGGGGATCTTCTCCCACAAGCTTCACTTTAGATGGTGGATCGTTTTAGGACAACAACATGGCAGTAAATATAATCAAAATAAAAAGAACGACAGGTACTACCGCGCCAAGTTCTTTAAACGCAGGTGAGTTAGCTTTCTCTGGAGGAACTGGCACACAAGGAAACATGGGTCAAAGGTTGTTCATCGGAGACCCAGCAAATTCAAATGCAGTAACAGTAATTGGTGGTAATTACTTTTCTAATCTTTTAGATCATGCTCATGGTACAACTACAGCAAGTTCGGCATTAATTGTAGATGCAAATAAGTCGACTTCAGAGTTAAGAACAGCAGCACTCTATTTAGGAACTTCTGGTTCAGATACTTTAGTAACAGCAACAGCTACTGAAATTAATTCAGCACTTGATGGAATTACTTCCACATATGCAGAACTGAATCTATTAGATGGTTCGTCTGCAGGAACTGTTGTAAATAGCAAAGCAGTTATTTATAGCGGTTCAGGAACCGTTGTTGGTACATTAGGTACTGCAGCACAACCAAATATAACAAGTTTAGGTACTATAGCAGGATTAGTAACATCTGGTGCTATAGATATGAACGCAACAACTTTAGATATTGATGCAACAGACGACATTGATATTGATACTTCTGATACTACAGGTGGAATAGCTATTGGTACAGCGAACTCTGGTGTTCCAGTTTCAATTGGACACTCAACTTCTGAAGTAACAGTAGGCGACAATTTAACAGTTACAGGTGACTTAACAGTAAGTGGTACAACTACTACTGTAAACTCAACTACAGTCGCAATCGCTGATCCAATCTTTGAAATAGGAGCTTCAGGTTCTGATGATAACTTAGATCGTGGTATTAAGATGAAGTATAACTCTGGGGGAGCAAAACTTGCTTTCTTTGGTTATGATGATTCAGACGGCAAATTCTTACTTATTCCAGAAGCTACAGACACTAATAATGTATTTAGTGGAACAGCTGGTATATTAAAAGCAGCTTTAGAAGGTAATGCAAGTACTGCAACTACTTTATCTTCAGCTTCTCATACTGTGGTAACAACATTAGCAAATTTAGTAACAGTGGGTAACGTCACAGGTGGACAGTGGTTAGCTACAGCAGTTGGTCCATCTTATGGTGGAACAGGTTTAACCTCACCAGGCTCTTCTGGTCAAATAGCAGTATCAACAGGCTCAGGCTTTATAATGCAACACATTGATGGAGGCACATACAGCTAATGTCAGCTACACAAATTAAATTAAAAAGAAATACAAGCAACACAACAGCACCAACAACTAGTGACATAGATGTTGGCGAACTCGCAATCAGCGCAGTAGACGGAAAAATATACCTTCGTAAAACTGATAACGCAATAGTTGCACAAGCTATCGAAGATGATGTAATCGCACTTGCAATAGCACTAGGATAATAATATGGCAAATACATTCAAAAACGCTGCCGCAGCAGCTACAGGCACATCTGAAGTTTCAGTATATACTGTGCCAAGCTCAACAACAACAACTGTAATTGGACTCACTTGTGCAAATGTAACAAGTACTAACCCAGTTAAAGTAAGTATTAGAGTTTACGATACTTCAGCTTCTGCACATTTTTACATAGTAAAGAACGCCGAAGTTTATGAAGGTGGATCATTAGTAGCTGTAGGTGGAGATCAAAAACTAGTCTTAGAAACAGGCGATATTATAAAAGTTGTTTCTGACACAGCAAGTTCAATAGATACAATCGTATCAGTCATGGAGCAATCATAATGGCATATATAGGTAAGAGACCCGTAGATACATTCCCAGCGATTAATGCTGTAACTTCTACTTTAATAGCAGAAAATAATATTACAGCAAGAGAAATTGCTACTAATACTATCGTAACTTCTCTAATAGCAGATAACGCAGTAACAGCAGTAAAGATTGCAGAAAATGTAATATCTAGCAGAGAGCTAGCAGCAAATACAGTAGCAACAGGAAACATAGCAGACAACGCCGTAGACGGAACAAAAATAGCGCAGAACTCAATACTTACCCGACATATTGACGATGCTCAAGTAACAGCAGACCAATTAGCTGCTGATTCTGTAACTACAGTAAAGATACCCGATGATGCAGTAACTCTTGCCAAAATGGCAGGTATTGCTAGAGGTAAAATTATCTATGGAGATGCCTCTGGAAACCCAGCAGTTTTAGCACTAGGTTCAAATGGGCAAGTATTAAAGTCAGACGGAACAGATATATCATGGGCAGCTGATTCAGGATTAAGTACTGAGGAAGTGCAAGATATAGCAGGTGGAATGTTCACAGGTAATACCGAGACAGGAATAACTGCAACATATCAAGACGGCGACGGAACAATAGATTTAGTAGTCGGTACACTTAACCAAGATACAACAGGACTGGCAGCTACAGCAACCGCACTAGCAACAGCAAGAACAATAGGTGGAACTTCATTTGATGGTACAGCAAATATTGTACCAGGCACATCAACAGCTTTAGCAACAGGAAGAACAATAGGAATGACAGGAGATGTCGTTTGGACATCAGCTTCTTTTGATGGTAGCGGAAATGTAACAGGAGCTGCTACAATACAAGCCAATGCTGTAGAGTCAGCAATGATAGCTGAGAATAATATTACTTCAAGAGAGCTAGCTGCAAATACAATAGCAACAGGTAATATAGCTGATAATGCTGTTGACGGAACAAAAATAGCACAAAATAGTATTCTTACTAGACATATAGATGACGGACAAGTAACAACAGATCAACTTGGAGCAGACGCAGTTACAGCCGCTAAACTCGCAGATGATGCCGTAGTTACAGCTAATATAGTAGATGCTAATGTAACAACAGCAAAGATAGCAGATGATGCCGTAACAGCAGCTAAATTAGCTAATACAGCAGTAACAGCTGCATCTTATGGTTCAAGTTCAGCAATTCCAGTAATAACTGTAGATGCACAAGGACGTATAACAGGAGCTACTACAGCAGCTACAAGTTCAACTCTTACAATCGCAGCAGATTCAGGTAGTAATGATACTGTAACAGTAGGAACAGATACTCTTACTTTCGAAGGAACTGCAAACGAAATATCAACAACAGTTTCAAATAATAAAATTAATGTAGCTTTACCAGACAATGTTGTTATTGGTGGAAACTTAACAGTCACAGGAGACTACACAGTAAATGGAAGCACTAGTACTAATAGTGTTACCAACATGGTTATATCAGATAACCTTATTGAATTAAACAACGGAGCAGGTTCAAACGCAAACGATAGTGGACTAGTAATAGAAAGAGGTAGCACAGGAGATAATGCTATCTTCATGTGGGACGAATCCGCAGATAAATTTGTAGTAGGAACAACAACAGCAACAGGAACAAGTACTGGTAACTTAACAGTTACTACAGGAACTCTTGTAGCAAATGTAGAAGGTAACGTAACAGGTAATGTAACAGGTAATGTAACTGGTAATACATCAGGTACAGCAGCTACTGTAACAGGAGCAGCTCAATCAAATATTACAAGTTTAGGTACTTTAACAGCTTTAACAGTAGATAATCTTGGCATTGATGGTAATACTATCACAGCAAACTCTGGTGCTTTAAATTTAACACCAGCTAGTGGTTCAGCTATTGTATTAGACGGAACAATTAATGTAGACGCAGGAGTAGTTACAGGAGCAACTAGTATAACTTCTACAGCCTTTGTAGGTAATATTACAGGTAATGTAACAGGTAATACAAGTGGTACTGCCGCAACTGTTACAACTGCCGCACAAACAAACATAACAAGTTTAGGTACTTTAACAGCCTTAACAGTAGATAATGTTGTAATTGATGGAGCAGTAATTGGACATACAGGTGATACAGACTTAATAACATTATCAAGTGGTGTAGTTACTGTAGCAGGTGAACTAGACGCAGCAACCTTAGACATTAGTGGTAACGCAGATATTGACGGAACACTAGAAGCAGATGCATATACAGTAGACGGAACAGCGCTTAATGAATATATAGCAGATACAGTAGGAGCTATGGTTAGCTCTAATACAGAAACAGGTATTTCTGTTTCTTACGAAGATGGAGATAATACACTAGACTTTGTTATAGGAACACTTAACCAAAATACAACAGGATCAGCGGCTACTTGGACAACTGCAAGAACTTTATCCTTTACAGGAGATGTAACAGGTACTGGTTCAGTAGATGGTAGTGCTAATGTAGCTACTGCTTTAACTATAGCTAGTGATGCTGTAGAACAATCAATGATAGCAGATGATGCTGTTGGAGCAGATCAACTTGCTGCAAACTC
>ENA-UZXC01004158-UZXC01004158.1-metagenome-genome-assembly--contig:-Day-2-25m-contig-4158_pt1 | contig 14043 bp, 10 predicted proteins | sample MGYA00260340_ERZ794900 | MGnify/ENA metagenome assembly ERZ794900 | reverse complement strand
TTTTCATATAATTTTGGCCTAAATTTTCACTATAGCTTGAAGCACCCCATCCATGTTGTGCGACTAAAATATCACCAAACCATATAGAAATTTTATCTCGATCTGCAGGCTCACCTGATTTTCCTACTCCCATAACTACACGTCCCCAATTTGGATCTTCTCCAGCAATTGCTGTTTTTATTAGGGGTGAATTAGCAATTGCTAGCGCTACTATTTTTGCTGATTTTTCAGAAACAGCTCCATTAACTTCTATTTCTAAAAACTTAGTGGCACCCTCACCATCACGAACAACCTGTTTAGCTAAGTTCAACATAACAGTATGCAATTCTTCAGTAAATTTCAGGGCCTCAACACTATTTTCATCAATAATAATTTTATTCCCTGATTGACCAGTTGCTATAAGCATTAAACTATCAGACGTAGATGTATCGCTATCAACTGTAATAGAATTGAAAGTTTTTTCATTAAGTTTAGCTAAAATATTTTGCAAAATATTTTTCTCTATAGCGATATCAGTCATTATATAAACTAACATCGTAGCCATATCAGGGGCAATCATTCCTGACCCTTTTGCAAAACCAGAAATGTTAACAATACTATTGTTTATAGAAAATGAACTGCTGGCACCTTTTGGAAAAGTGTCTGTTGTCATTATAGCCCGAGCTGCAGATTCTGCAGAATATTCATCTAATTTTGAATTTAGTTCTTTAACCTTAGAAATTATTTTTTTATGCGGTAGCTTTTCACCAATAACACCCGTTGAAGCCGTAAATACTGAATTAAGTGGAATTTTCATCTCATTAGAAACTGCCGTGCATATTTTTTTTACGGATTCTTGACCATATAAGCCAGTGAACGCATTCGAATTACCTGAATTTACTAAAATTGCAGCACCTTTATCACTAGTGCCAATTTTTAATTTGTTTTGACAATCTAATACACTTGCTGATCTTGTACTTGATCTAGTAAATAAACCAGCAATTGAACTCCCAGCTGCACATTCTATTAACATTACGTCATTGCGTTCAGAGTATTTAACGTTCGCTGCCGCCGCAGCAAAACGAATGCCTTGAATTTGTGGTAAAATTGGAAATCCATTTTCAGGAGCCAATGGTGAAATATTTGCTGCTGAATACATGTTCTTTAACTCAGCAAGCTCTAATTCCAATTCTGCAATTGATTTTTTATTTTTCAAAAACTTGATCCTTAATCAAATAAATTAACATTTCTAATTTCTTTAAAATCAAAAGTTGGGTTAAAAATATCTACCTTGTCTATTTTTTGCAGACGCTTAATTTCATTCACTACTTCGCTTGATATAATATTTTCTCCCCATGCTATAGATGTAAGCGAAATAATTAAAATAATTGGGAATAACACTTTATTAATAAAACTCATCTAAATTTCTCTAATTATACAAAATATTATATTATAAATATATACCATTTGCTAAGCCGACGTTGACAGTTTTGAAACACCCGCTTACATGTTTTTTCTCACGTTTTGTAAGGAGTCTCTTTATTTTGCGTCTTTTTAAGTGGCTTTAATTAGCCCTACAAGGCCAATAAATAAAAAACTAGTTCAATAACGTATCAGATTTGCCTATAATTTTTGGGCGTAAGTTAGGAATAAATGTAATGCTCGGATTATCAAAAGCAGCTAAAAAAATATTTGGATCACCAAACGACCGCAAGATCAAAGCTGCTTTACCTTTAGTGTCAGCAATAAACTTACTTGAGGCTGAGTATCAAGCCCTCAGTGACCAACAAATTAAAGATAAAACTATTGAGTTTAAAAAACGGTTATCAGATGGTGAAACTTTAGACCAACTTTTGCCCGAAGTGTTTGCAAATGCCAGAGAGGCTGCTTTAAGAGCTCTAGGCTTACGTGCATATGATACGCAGTTAATGGGAGGAATATTTTTACACCAAGGAAATATTTCAGAAATGAAAACTGGAGAAGGTAAAACCTTAGTTGGCGTTTTTCCTGTGTACTTAAATGCTTTAACGGGGCGGGGAGTTCATGTTGTAACAGTTAATGACTATCTAGCTTCACGCGATGCAGAATGGATGGGAAAAGTATATAGTTTTTTAGGTATGACAACTGGTATTGTTATTCCAGACATGGAAGAAGATGCCAAGTTAGCTGCCTATGCATGTGACATAACATACGCAACAAACAATGAATTAGGTTTCGATTATCTTCGTGATAATATGAAATCTGACTTAAAACAAATGGCTCAAAGAGATCATTATTTTGCAATAGTTGATGAAGTTGATAGTATTTTGATCGATGAAGCCAGAACCCCACTAATAATTTCTGGGCCTGCCGAAGATAGGACAGAACTCTATAAATCAATTGATGCATTAATTCCTGAACTAATGACAAATCATTATGATCTAGACGAAAAATCTCGTTCATCGTCGCTTACAGATGAAGGAAACGAATTTGTTGAAAAACGTTTGCTCGAATTAGAATTATTACCTGAAGGGCAATCTTTGTATGATCCAGAAAGTACATCTCTTGTACATCACATAAATCAAGGTCTGCGTGCACACACTCTTTTCAAGCGTGATAAGGATTATATTGTAAAAAATAATGAAGTAGTCCTTATTGATGAATTTACTGGGAGAATGATGTCGGGGCGAAGAATGTCTGACGGATTACATCAAGCTATTGAGGCTAAGGAAAGTGTAAATATTAAAGCAGAAAATGTAACTTTAGCATCTGTAACTTTTCAAAATTACTTTAGGCTTTATGATAAATTAGCCGGTATGACAGGAACCGCATTAACAGAAGCTGAAGAATTCTCTGAAATCTATGGGCTTGGTGTAGTTGAAGTTCCCACTAACAAACCAATCGCTCGGCTTGATGAACACGATGCAATATATCGCACTGCTGATGAAAAGTTCACTGCAATTGTTGAAGAAATTGGTAAAGCTCACTCAAAGGAACAACCGATATTGGTTGGAACAACGTCTATTGAAAAATCTGAATACTTATCAAAACTTTTAAATGATAAAAAATTATTAAAAAATATTTCTGAAAACTTACTAAAACAATCCGTCAGTGCAAAAAAGCAAGAACAAAAGGAAAAGCTTAAATCCTATTCAGAGTCTTTTAATGAATTTTCGAAAAAAGGCATATCTCATAAAATACTAAATGCCCGCTTTCATGAACAAGAAGCATCAATCATTGCAGATGCTGGCATTCCAAGCGCAGTTACAATAGCTACCAACATGGCTGGTCGAGGCACCGATATTCAATTGGGAGGAAATGTTGAAATGCGTATTGCTTCTACAATAGAATCCGCCAAAAAACAATCTGACCCAATTGAAATCCGAAAAAGTGTTACTGAAGAAGTGAACAAAGCAAAAAAAGTTGCATTAGATGCTGGTGGTTTATTCGTTCTTGCTACGGAGCGACATGAAAGTCGCCGCATTGACAATCAATTACGTGGAAGATCTGGGCGCCAAGGTGATCCAGGTAGATCAGCATTTTTCTTATCATTAGAAGACGATTTAATGAGAATTTTTGGATCAGAGAAATTAGATGCTGTACTAGGTAAATTGGGCATGGACGAAGGTGAGGCTATTGTTCATCCATGGGTTAATAAGTCCCTAGAAAGGGCTCAGGCAAAAGTAGAAGGTCAAAATTTTGATGTAAGAAAACAGTTGTTAAAATTTGATGATGTAATGAATGATCAGCGTAAAGCCATTTTCGAGCAACGCCTGGAAATTATGAAATCTGACGATTTATCAAATACTGTAAAAGATATGCGTGATGAGGTAATCGAAGATTTAGTGGACGATGCTATACCTTCTAAATCATATCCTGAACAATGGGATATTAAAGGCTTAGAACAATCAATTAAAGAAGCGCTTGGTTTAAATTTACCTATATCTGAATGGGCAGCTGAAGAAGGTATTGATGATGAAGATATCATTGAGCGTCTTCGCAGTGCTGGCGACGATGAAATGACCAATAAGATTAAAGGAATTGGATCAGAAAATATTCGTTCAGCAGAAAAACAGCTTTTATTAGGAACAATAGACCAAAAATGGAGAGAACACCTAATTACTTTAGAACACCTTAGATCGGTAGTTGGAATGCGTGGATATGCAAATCGTGATCCCTTGAACGAATATAAAACAGAATCCTTTGAACTCTTTGAGTCAATGCTAGAAGGATTAAGGTCAGATATTACGAGGCAAATGGCTCGCTTGCAGCCACAAACACCAGAACAACAAATGGCGGCATTACAACAACAAATACAAACTGCGCTTAGTCAAGGAATGGACGTTAAGGAAATTAAAGCGCGCGTAAAAGAAGCCTATGGAATTGATATTGAATTAGAGTCACCAAAAGCACCAAAAATTGACAAAAATGATCCAAAAACTTGGCCACCTTTAGGCCGTAACGATAAATGTTTGTGTGGGTCAGGTAAAAAGTTTAAGCATTGTTGTGGAACGTTAAAGTAATTTAATCCCAAGTAGGGTAAAATTTATTTGATAACGAATTTGTAAAAATTTCATATCCTGTTGACGTAACACCAATTGAGTGTTCAAATTGAGCAGAAAGAGACTTATCTTTGGTGACTGCTGTCCAATCATCTGACAGTATTTTAGTATGTGGCTTACCAAGATTTACCATTGGTTCTATTGTAAAAAACATACCTTCTTCCAGAACAGCCCCTGTACCCCAGCGGCCAAAGTGTACCACATTAGGCGCTGAATGAAAAACTCTACCTAGTCCATGACCACAAAAATCACGCACCACAGAACACCGCTGCGCCTCAACATACGCTTGAATGGCAGCTCCAATATCACCAAACGTATTTCCTGGCTTTACTTGATCAATACCAATCATCAATGCAGTATGTGTAATATCTATTAAACGTTCAGCTTTTCTTGATAATTTACCACAAACATACATACGTGATGTGTCGCCAAACCAACCATCTAATATGCAAGTAACATCTATATTAAGAATATCACCATCTTTTAATTTTTTATCAGAAGGAATTCCATGACAAACAACATGGTTAAGAGATATACAGCTAGATTTTGTATACCCACGATAGCCTAGCGTCGCAGGTGTAGCACCTGCGTCAATCATATAATCATGTATTAGTTTATCTAATGCTTCAGTTGTAACTCCTGGAACAACATAATCAGTTATCATATCTAATATTTTGGCTGCTAATGCTCCAGATTTTCTCATTCCTTCAAATTCTTCAGAAGTATGAATAGTAATACCATCTGCATTTAATCTGGGTTTAATATTCACAATATTTACCTTGTTGTTATTTCTATTTGATTAAACAGAATTGCTAGCATTTGCCAAGTCTAGTCTTTTACCAATTGTAATACCTTCTCTAGAAATAATACAATCATAACATAAAACCTGAACACCATTTTCTATAGCATGCTTGTATGATTTTTTATAAATTGGATCAATATCTTCAGCTACGCTAAACAAATCAATATCTGAACGTTGTACTAAAAAAAGTATAGTTGATTGAAAACCGCATTGAACCATTTCAGCTAATTCATCCATATGTTTAGCTCCACGGAATGTTTTACTATCAGGAAATTCCGCTAAACCTTTAAGCCTCGATAAGGTAACGCTTTTAACTTCTAGATACATTTTGGGTTCTTCTTCAAAATAAAGTAAAAAATCAACTCGAGAGTTTTCTCCATATTTTACTTCTGATTGATACTTTTTTTGATCTAAATTAAGTGAATTATTATCTAAGGCTTCTTTAACTATTTTATTAGCTTGATGAGTATCGACACCTATATAGGTATTTTTGGTTTCAATTAATTTCCATGAATATTTTAATTTTCTTTTTGGATTATTGTTAACTTCTAACCAAATTGTTGATCCTGGTCTTGATAACTCTAACATAGAACCAGGATTAGCTACATGCGCAGTAACTATAGATCCATTTTCTAGGGTGACGTCTGCTAAAAAACGCTTATATCTCTTTATTAGGGTACCCTTAATTAGGGAGCTTTCAAATTTCATAAGGAATGTATAAATGACCAACCCAACCGCTGCAATGATCGTAATAGGCGATGAAATTTTATCTGGACGTACAAGAGATGCAAATATGTTCAATTTAGCTGGGAAACTTACCGCTCACGGTATAAATTTATTAGAAGTACGAGTAATATCTGATAATTCTTCAGAGATTATAACTGCAGTTAATGAAACAAGAATAAAATACGATCACGTTTTTACAAGTGGTGGTATTGGTCCAACCCATGATGATATAACTGCAGATTGTATAGCTGCTGCATTTAAAGTAAAAATTGACATACGTGATGATGCAAAAAATATCTTAGCCACAAATTATGAAAATGGGATTGATGACCTTACTCCCGCTAGGTTGCGAATGGCTAGAATACCTGATGGTGCAAATTTAATAGATAATATAATTTCAAAGGCACCTGGTTTTTCAATGGAAAATGTACATGTCATGGCTGGAGTACCCAGTGTGTTTAACTGCATGATTGATTGGTTATTACCCAAATTGAAAAAAGGCGCAGAAATGATTAGTTTAAGCATCAGAATTGATTTGCCAGAAAGCCACATTGCAGAACCGTTGGGAAAAATTGCAAATAAATTTCCTGCGGTATCTATTGGCTCATATCCATTTTATGAAGAGAATAAACATGGTGCAAATATTGTTATACGCTCTACAGAAACAACCTTGATTTTGGATGTTGAGAAAGAAGTTAGATCTGCGTTTAAATTGCCATTATGCTAACCGGCGCAAAATTTAACTAAAATATCAATTTTCTAAATCACAAACTTATTGATATTAATTTAATTTTAGTCACCAGATTTCATTGCCATATTTTTTAAAATATGAACTTAAGTAATCTATAAAAACACGGAGTTTTAGTGGTACATGGTCTGATGAAGGGTAAACAACATAGACACCTAATTCTGGAAATTTTATATTAGTTAATATTTTGTCAAGAGATCCATCTTTTGTTTTCTCCCCATATATAAAGCATGGTAAATACGCCAACCCCAATCCTGCTTCAGCAGCCTTCAATAAAGATTTCCCATCATTTACACTTAAGTTAACTTTTCCAAGAATTTGGCGTTCTTCGCCATCAGGACCTGGTATTCGCCAAAAATTATTACTTTTTTCAAAGGAATAATTTAGTAATTGATGATCAGATAAGTCATCAATATTTCTTGGAATCCCATTGCTAGCTAAATAATCCGGCGAACCAACTATAGCTAATTTTGTATTTGCTATTTTTTTTGCTTTCATTGAACTGTCAGATAAATTGCCAATTCTTACAGCTAAATCAAAGCCTTCTGAAACAAGGTCTACAAAACGATTGTCTAAAGTCATATGAATTTTTATTTTTGGGTATGCTTTTATAAATGGTGTTATGCAGTTGATTAAATGATTTGACCCAAAATCATTTGCGACAGACACCCTTAAGATTCCTTGGGCTTCTGTTTGCATTGCCTTAACAGATATATCAGCATCTTGAATCTCTTCAAGAAACTTAATGCATTTTTGGTAATAATTGATACCAATTTCTGTAGCGCTTACATTTCTTGTTGTACGATTTAGTAATGTTACACCAAGTCTAGATTCCAAACTAGCAATATGTTTTGATACAGAGGACTTTGAAAGTCTCAGCTTGTTGGCAGCTTCTGTAAAACCACCACTATCAATCACAGCAACAAAAATTTCCATTTCAGCCATACGATCCATTTATAGATCACCGTCTGATGTAAACATAGCCGCAAATGGTTTGGTTGATTGGTTTTCTGCCAATAAAATTACTAGAACAGATGTCAATGGTATTGATAATATAGCTCCGGGTAAGCCCCATATAGTTGTCCAAAAAACCAAAGCTAGCAATACAACAAAACTAGAAAGATTTACTGATTTTCCAATCATTTTAGGCTCAAGTATATTGCCAACATATGTTTGTACGGCCATTAATAATACTAAAGCTAGTAGAGACCATTGAAGAGAACCGAACTGTGCTAACGCTAATCCAACAGGAAAACCAACACCAATCGCTGAACCTACATATGGTATATAATTTAAAAAACCTATCATAACAGCCCAGAAAACAGCGCTATCAATACCCATTACCCACATTATTAGAAACGAAATTGATGCTAAAATAATATTAATAATTGTCTTAATTGTTAAATAAACACCAATTCTATTATTTACTTTTGATATTATTTCTAAAGCTTGAGTAGCATCACCACCTAATGCTTTTGATATCTTAGCGTTGAAATTATTTACTTCTGTTAGTAAAAATCCTGCATACAGAGCAGTCATAAATAATATAGAACCCACTGAAGAAATTGAGCCAAACGCCTTAAAAGCAAATGATTGTAAATCTACACCCCTCCACCAGTTTTCGATAATTTTATTTAAAGAAGGCGCATTACTTAATCCAAATCCTTCAGCAAGGTTATCAACAACAATTTGTAAGTTAGCTTGATAAATTGGTAACTGTGATAAAGTATATTCTATATTATTTGAGATCATAAAAGAAATTAGTGCAACTATAGAAACGAAAATCAATAAAACTACTAATCGATGGATAAATTTTGAAAAATAGTTCATCATTGGCCATTTTGCGATAGCTTCTGAAGCAGTTAACAAAATATATACTGTTAAAATACCTAGAATTATTGGTAATAAAATTGATTGTCCAACAAACAAAATCCAAACAATCATTATTGAAGAGCCAATTAAGTAAAAAAATCTAGCTGCATTGTTTTCCATTATGTACTTTCAATTATTTTAAATAAAATTTAATTAACTTTTAAGATAAATCCTAGTGTTTATCAAAAAAATAGCCAAATAAGTTAAATCGAATCTACTTGCACATACTTTATTATCACTATATGAGAAAAATATACCGGAAAGATTAGCCTCCACCCCTAACCTTCCATCGAAATTTACGACGGGCCGTGAGCCCGTTTTTTTATGTGAGAAAAATGTCAGATCTAATTGCAAAATCAGCTATAGATAAGCGTATGGCAAGTATTGTTCAGCCTGTAATTGAAGACCTGGGTTACGAACTTGTGCGAATACGATTGATGTCAGGTAAAGCAACAACTTTACAAATCATGGCAGATAAACCAAACGGCGGCATTGATGTTAATGACTGCTCAAAAATATCAAATGAAATTAGTGCAATTTTAGATGTAGAAGATCCAATTGAAGCTGAATACGCATTAGAAGTATCAAGTCCTGGTATGGATAGACCCTTAACAAGATTAAAAGATTTCCAAACATGGAATGGGTTTGAAATAAAAGTTGAAACTTCTGAGTTAATCGATGGTCAGAGACGCTTTAAAGGCTTATCACGTGGCATTGAAGGTAATGATGTACTAATTGAAATCCCACAGGGAACAATTGGTTTAGATTTTGAATGGTTATCAGATGCAAAATTAGTGTTGACTGATGAATTAGTGGCTGCTTCCCAAAAGGGCCGCACGAATATAGTTGAAAGTGATTTCGACGACATAGAAACAGAAGAGGAATAAATTATGGCTATTACTAGTGCTAACCGTCTAGAGCTTTTACAAATTGCAGACTCAGTTGCTCGTGAGAAGATGATTGATCCTGATCTAGTCTTACAAGCTATGGAAGAGTCCTACGCAAAAGCTGCTAAATCAAAATATGGTGCAGAACTTGATATTCGTGCTTTTATTGATCGTAAGTCAGGCGAGCTAGAAATGACAAGAGTTCGTGTTGTTGTTGAAGGTACTGAGGCTGAAAACATGTACACTGAGATGACAGTAGAAGAAGCCAAGGCACACAAAGAAGAGCCATCAGTTGGTGATTTAATAATTGATAAATTACCTCCAATGGACTTTGGTCGTATTGGGGCTCAATCAGCCAAACAAGTAATATTACAAAAGGTTCGTGAAGCAGAACGAGATCGTCAATATGAAGAATTTAAAGATCGTCAAGGTGAAATAATAAACGGCTTAGTAAAACGTGTTGAATACGGAAATGTAATAGTTGATGTGGGAAGAGGTGAAGCAGTTTGTCGCCGTGATCAGCTTGTTAACCGTGAAATGTTTCGTAATGGGGATAGAATTCGTGCCTTCATAAAAGAAGTTCGCTCTGAAATGCGTGGTCCTCAGGTTTTTCTCTCTAGAACTGCTCCAGAATTTATGGCTGAGCTTTTTAAAATGGAAGTACCAGAAATTTATGATGGTATAATTGAAATCAAAGCTGTAGCGCGTGATCCAGGATCAAGAGCAAAAATTGGTGTTATTTCTTTTGATAATTCAATTGATCCAGTTGGAGCTTGTGTTGGTATGAGAGGTTCACGAGTACAGGCTGTTGTAAATGAATTAGGTGGAGAAAAAATTGATATTATTCCATGGAATGAAGATGCTCCTACTTTCTTAGTTAATGCTTTACAGCCTGCTGAGGTAACTAAAGTGGTACTTGATGAAGATGCAGAACGTATTGAAGTTGTAGTGCCAGATGAACAACTATCTTTAGCAATTGGTCGTCGTGGCCAAAATGTACGATTAGCCTCTCAATTAACCGGTTTAGACATAGACATCATGACAGAAACTGATGAATCAGAACGCCGACAAAAAGAATTTGAGGAACGATCACAATTATTCATGGATACAATGAATGTAGATGAAGTTGTGGCTCAACTGTTAGTATCAGAAGGGTTCTCAAACTTAGAAGAAGTTGCATATGTAGAAACTGATGAACTTCTAATGATTGAGGGCTTTGACCAGGATACTGTTGACGAATTACAGGCTCGTGCAAGAGAAAGTTTAGAAGAAATTAATGCAAAATCAATTGCAGAAGCGCGTGAATTAGGTGTTGCGCAAGATTTGATTGATTTTGAAGGCTTATCACCACAAATGTTGGTTGCATTAGGAAAAGACGATGTGAAATCGTTAGAGGATTTTGCAACTTGTGCTGACTGGGAGTTAGCAGGGGGATATACTACTGTTGATGGTGAGCGTCACAAAGATGACGGCGTATTAGAGAGTTTTGAAGTAAATATACAAGAAGCCCAAGACATGATAATGCGAGCCAGGCTTCAAATAGGTTGGGTAACTGAAGAACAGTTAGCAGAAGATGCTGCAGCAGCTGAAGCCGCAAACGCTGATACTAATTCAGAGGGGGCTGAGGCCTGATGTTTCAGGTCTTAGGTATAACTTGTGACAAGAGGCATTCAAACCAAACGCAACAATGAACCAGAGCGCAAATGTATTGTGCTCGGTAGTTCACATTTAAAAGAAGAACTTATTCGTTTTGTTCTTTGTCCCGCTGGCGTGGTTACACCTGATTTATCAGAAAAACTTCCAGGCCGCGGGATTTGGATAAGCGCGTCATCTAGTGCTCTTTTTGAAGCTATAAAGAAAAATCTATTTTCGCGAGCAGCAAAAAAACAAGCAACTATTCCAGATAATCTCTTTGAATTAGTAGAACATTTATTAGTAAAAAAAGTAATAGAAACTATTTCCTTGGCGCGAAGAGGTGGACAAGTAGTTAGTGGATTTGAGGTCGTAAAAGGCGCTTTAATATCTGGAAAAGCACAACTCTTAATTCAAGCAAGTGATGGCTCAGAGAGACAATTAGGAAAACTCCGGTCTCCAGAAGGAAAAAATGTATATTTTAACTGCTTAACTCAAAAAGAATTGGGTTTGGCATTTGGACGAGACTATGCGATACACGCGGCGCTGACAGGTGGTGGGCTTACAAAAAAAGTCCGCTGTGAAGCTACCCGGCTTGCAGGTATTCGCAAATTGGACAAAAGCTGATATATTCAGCACAGAAAGGTGATTACGAATGAGTGACGATAAAAAACCATTAGGACTGCGCAATAGTTCTGGACCAGGCCACGTAAAACAAAGCTTTTCTCATGGACGCAGTAAGTCTGTTGTTGTTGAGAAAAAAAGAAAGCGTGTGATTGTGCCTGGAAAAGGTGGCGCAAATGCTTCTGGTGGACCACGTCCTGCAGGCGTTTCTGACTTAGAGCTTGATAGACGCAAAAAGGCTCTAATGGCAGCAGCCGCTCAAGAAAATGATCGTAAAGCTCGTGAAGAAGCTGAATCAAAAGCTCGAGAAGCTGAAAGGGCCGAAAGACGAAGAGTAAGGGACGAAAAAGAGCGTGCCGAAGAAGAGCGCGCTGAGAAAGCCCGCCAGCTTTTAGAAGTAAAAAATAAACCTGCCGATACACCTAAAAAAGTAAAAGTTGAAAAACCTGTTCCAGCAGATGACCCTGCTGCATCTCAAGCAGCTGCTTTAAAAGCAGAGGCTGGTGACCGGATAACTCCAAAAAGAGAGGATGCTCCGCGAAAAGAAAATAAACCTCAACCACGTAACCAAAAAGGTGGCGATGATCGTCGAAGATCAGGAAAGCTTACTATAAATCAAGCATTGGGCGGCGGTGGAAATAGGCAACGATCCTTGGCATCAATAAAAAGAAAGCAAGATCGCGAACGTCGAAAAATGGCTGCTGAAAATATGGGTGAACGCGAAAAGGTTGTTCGTGATGTACAAGTTCCAGAAGCAATTACAGTTCAGGAATTAGCAAACCGTATGGCTGAAAAAACAGCCGCAGTCGTAAAATCTCTTATGACAAATGGAATTATGGCGACACAAAACCAAACAATTGATGCAGATACGGCTGAGTTAATTGTTGAAGAATTTGGACATAAGGTTGTTCGTGTTTCAGATGCTGATGTTGAAGACGCAATAAAATTAACTGAAGATAATGACGAGGATTTAAAACCGCGCGCACCAGTAGTTACAATTATGGGGCACGTTGATCATGGTAAAACATCCGTATTAGATGCACTGCGCAAAACTAATGTAGTTTCAGGTGAAGCTGGTGGAATAACGCAGCATATAGGTGCATATCAAATAACTACAGATAATGGTACTTTATTATCTTTTCTTGATACACCAGGGCATGCTGCTTTTACATCAATGAGAGCACGTGGTGCTCAAGTTACTGACATAGTTGTTTTAGTTGTAGCAGCAAATGATGGCGTAATGCCTCAAACAATTGAAGCAATAGCACATGCTAAAGCTGCTGATGTTCCATTAATTGTTGCCATTAACAAAATGGATCATGAAGCTGCTGATCCGATGCGAGTTAGAACTGATCTTTTACAACATTCTGTTGTTGTTGAGGCTATGTCAGGTGAAGTGCAAGATGTTGAGATTTCTGCTCTTAAAGGTACAGGGCTGGATGAGTTATTAGAGGCGATTGCGTTGCAATCAGAATTACTTGAATTAAAAGCCAATCCAGATCGTGCAGCACACGGAGCTGTCATAGAGGCCAAACTTGATACAGGTCGTGGTCCTGTTGCTACTGTGCTGGTGAAAAACGGCACACTTCGCAAAGGTGATATTTTCGTTGTAGGTGAACAATGGGGCAAGGTAAGGGCTTTAATTAATGACCAAGGTAAAACAGTGACAGATGCAAAACCATCAGTACCTGTTGAGGTGCTAGGATTAAACGGTACGCCAGCCGCGGGAGATGTTTTGAATGTTGTTACCTCAGAAGCAGAAGCACGTGAAATTGCTGATTATCGGCTACAAGCAGCAAAAGATAAAAAAGCTACTGCAGGATCTGCGACTACACTTGATCAGTTAATGGCAAAAGCCAAGGCAGATCAAAATGTATCAGTTCTACCTATAGTGGTTAAGGCTGACGTCCAAGGCTCAACAGAAGCTATTGTTCAAGCAATGGAAAAAATTGGTAATGAAGAAGTTAGAGTTAGCGTTCTTCATTCAGGTGTTGGGGCTATAACTGAGTCAGATGTAACTTTAGCTGAAGCATCTGGAGCTCCTATTATTGGATTTAATGTACGTGCAAACGCACCAGCTCGAGCTTCTGCGAATCAGAAAAGTGTTGAGCTTCGTTATTATTCAATAATTTATGATTTAGTTGATGATATTAAAGCTGCTGCATCTGGGTTATTATCAGCTGAAGTACGAGAAACTTTCATAGGTTATGCAAAAATCAAAGAAGTTTTCAA
>ENA-UZXC01016270-UZXC01016270.1-metagenome-genome-assembly--contig:-Day-2-25m-contig-16270_pt1 | contig 14045 bp, 33 predicted proteins | sample MGYA00260340_ERZ794900 | MGnify/ENA metagenome assembly ERZ794900 | reverse complement strand
TCCTGTCGCTTCAATATGCTCACCACCAATATAGGGTCCGAGAAGCAGTGATTTGGTACAGGTAAAGCTCTACATGGCCATGCATCTTTATCCGAGGCTATAAGCTGTAGTATCACCCGTGAGCGGGTCATGCTAATGATGTTGGAAACCGCTGGCACACCGGTTAATGTGTGCCACTTTGGGGATTTGTCCGAGTGGTTAAAGGAGGCGGGCTGTAAACCCGTTGGCTCTGCCTACGTTGGTTCGAATCCAGCAGTCCCCACCAATTCCGCTGGCACACCGGATAAAGTGTGCCCCTTTATTGGGACGTGGCGCAATTGGTAGCGCATCGGTTTTTGGCACCGAGGGTTGTAGGTTCGAGTCCTACCGTCCCAGCCATTTAGAACAACAAGCAATGGAGAGGAAATGAAGCCACATTACAAGCGCGCTGTCTTTGCTGACGGCTTTACTGTGAGCATTCAGGCAAACAGCGGAGCCTACTCTAACCCCCGCAGCGACCACGCACATAAGTATGATGCGGTAGAACTTGGTTTTCCAAATCGTCCTTGCCCTTTCATTATGGAATACGCTGAAGACCCAGGCGACCTGACCGGAACTGTCTACGCCTATGTCCCGGCTTCCGTTGTTCGCAAGATGATTGAGGCACACGGCGGACTGCTTGAAGGCGAGATCCCACCGCTGGTGTCCTGAGAACCCTATCACACAAAGAGGACAAAACTATGACAACATTTGAATTAGCACTCGGAGCAATGATTGTTCTGACTTTCATCGTGTCGGTCATTATGTTCAGACTTTCAGAGTTTCCCCGACCACCTGAATAAAACCACTTGACAGCCAGCGATCGTCGGGTTACATTACAAGAGTAAGGAGAGGGAAGAATGATTGTCTATGTTGTCTTTGAACACCAACGACACGAAGGAAGCAGGATTGCTGCTATCTTTGATTCAGAAGAAAAGGCAGAAGATTACATTCACAACCATTACCCAGATGATGACTCTGTTTTCTGGCTTGAATGGGAATCTTACAGAGTTCAGTAAAAAATCACTTGACACCCGCACCTCTCCGGGTTATAATAGAGAGGTAAGGGGAATCAGAGAGCATAAGATTGTGGGAGTGTGGTGGAATAGGTAGACACGACGCCCTCAAAAGGCGTTGCCAGTAATGGCATCCCGGTTCGATCCCGGGCACTCCTACCATCTACTTCTTATGCTTTCTGATTCTCTTTCTAACAGCGTTATCGCTAACGCCAAGTTGTCTGCCAACAGCAGAATAACTCGTTCTTTCAACCATTACTATAAGTTCGTCAACAGAAGGCCATTCTGTTATTGTGGGCTGACTAAACTTGCCTTGGCAACTCTTGCAGCGTTGCGCTCGGCGGCTAATAGCCACTCCACAATCAACACAGAAGGTTTGTTTTTTTACTCTTGGCTTTGGGGTTGATGCCTTTTTTCTTGGCTTTCTTGCCTTGTTCCTGCCTGCGTAAGTGCTTGTTTGGCTATGGCAGTTGGGACACAAGAGACGAAGATTCTCTAATCTATGATCGTTGTTGACTCCGTTAATGTGATCTAAATGAAGAGATAAGGGCTGACCCTGCCAATCGGCAATGCCACAACTATCACACTCATAGGTAAGTGAACCATTAGCAAGTAATCTCTTCTTGATTTGGTTACGATTCAAATAATCAGAATCAACAACTAAGATCTCTTCAAGAGTTTTCTTTTTGTTCCAATCGTGAGTGCGGTTCTTCAAGTGCCCTTGTCCTGTAAAGTGAGAAGTGTCAAGACCTAAAGCCTTGACTCGCCGCTTGAATAGGGCATAGTTGCCCCCAGTAGCGTTTAGACCGAGAGCAAGAAGGCAAGCCCTAACAGAATAGTTGTTTTTCACAGCATCCATAAACTCTTCTTGAGAGTAAGAGGTTCTATCAAACATAATGGTAAACTCCTTTTTATGACGAACTATAGTAAGTAGTTACTGGTTCGGGAAAAGCCTCAAAAAAACCACTTGACAGACAGCGATCACCGCGATAGATTACAGACATAAGGAATCCGAGGCTTCACTCGGAGAGAACAAAAACAAATAACAAACAGAGGAAACAAAATGAGCGTTTTTATTGTAACAGCAACCCACACGGACGACGATTATAAGCGCCCGCACGTAAGCAGCGAAACTGCGATGGCTACTTCTCACGAAGATGCTGTTGTTCGCGCAGTAGAATTTTATCTTGACAGGCTCGATAATGGCTATGCTTTTGATTTCCACAGCCCATCAGGGTTCAGCAAGTTAATCGAACAGCACCGGAAGAACCCAAAGACTCTATTCTCGGCACTTTACGATTACTTTGAGAGTGACCCAGAGGGAATGTTTACTGGTGAGTTTGTTCCAGAAACCTTATGTGTGACTATTAGTGAGCGCGACCACGCGCCACTTGACACAAAGTCAATTCTATCTACGATTGACGAGATTACTCGCTACATCAAAGAGGAAATGTGATAATTTGGGTCTATAGCTCAATTGGCAGAGCATCGGACTTTTAATCCGCAGGTTCTGGGTTCGATTCCCAGTGGACCCACCATTTAAAACAAGTAAGGGGGATTAGCTCAGTTGGGAGAGCAATAGCTTTGCAAGCTATAGGTCGTCGGTTCGATCCCGACATCCTCCACCCTTGTCCGCTGGCACACCGGTTAAAGTGTGCCAACCCTTTTTAATGGAGATCAATATGACACTCAAAGAACTTATGAAGGAGTTAGCAGTCAGAGGTGTTGATACAACAATCTGTTTTAATACTGAAAGTAATCAATTTGCTCTAGACTTAAACACAATGGCGAAAAGCCAACTCTTCCTGCATGAAGATGGAGTTTTAACTGGAAGGTATAGCTACCATACAAAAGTTTGCTTAGAGCAAGATACCGAAGAGATTATAAAATCTCTTTGCTGGGAATTTAAACATGCCCAGCATGGTAGAAATTATGGCAATCAAGCATGGAAAAAGCTATGTGACCGCTGGCACACCGGTTAAAATGTGCCACCTTTTGCTCCCATAGTTTAGTTGGTTAAAATACTGGGTTTTCACCTCAGAGATCACGGGTTCGAGTCCCGTTGGGAGTACCAATTTAGGAGAGACAAATGAATGTAGTAACAGACGACAACTTTGACGCATTACTATCAGGCAACAACACTTGTATGGTTATGTTTGGTGCCTCTTGGTGCGGACCTTGTAACCGACTCAAGCCGCTGATCGAGCAGATTGCTGGCGATAATGTTGCTTACTTTGATGTAGAAGGGGCTCAGACCCCACGCAAGTTTAGCCTCCGTGGTGTTCCAACACTAATTGTGTTCCAGAACGGCGAGGAAGTTACAAGAGCACACACCCTAACGCCTCAAATTAGGCAGTTATTGGGGAGCTAATAAATAAGACGATATAGCTCAGTTGGTAGAGCAAAACGCTGTTAACGTTTAGGTCCTTGGTTCGATCCCAAGTGTCGTCGCCACTTTAAATCGAGAACAACGCGCGGGGTGTGCGGCTTGCTTTGGGAGCAAGAAGTGCCGAGTTCAACTCTCGGGTTCTCGACCACCTTTGAGAGCACTAAGACTCTTCAGATATACGAAGAGATCACAGAACAAAACATCATTAGAACATAACAGGCATATGTTGTGTTATTGAGCGGGCTCAAAGATGTGCCAGTTTCGGGTGTAATTCCCGATGTTCTCATTTTTTAAGCAGAGACAGATGGTTATTTTTTCTTTTATTCTGACAGCAATGGCTTTCGATCAACCATCGCCGCACGAATGCGTGATCGATCGATGCGAAGATGAATTGTGTGTGGTTGACACACCAGAAGGTTATGTTCAGATCCCCAAAAAGAGGCACTACAAAGAAGGGACGCCAGTTGTGTGTCCTTTATGGCTTATCGACCCGACCTGATTTGCCTATCTTTTCTGGTGACATTCCGTTACAAAGATCATAGCCTCCGAGGCTTGACAGCCTGCCCCCACCGGGTTACATTACAAGAGTAACAGGGAGACAGAATGAAGGTCGGTGACATTGTTCGTGGCGCACAGGGCAACCCAATCCCCTCACAGCGTAACTCGATTGCGATTGTTATTGCGAAAGAATGGGACGACCGATTCACGATTATGTGGATCTGGGGTCAGATAGAAACGCGCTGCCTTATTAGCGGCTTTCGTGCAGAAATGTTTGAGGTGATCAATGAAGGTCGGTGATCTTGTAAAATGCTGGTTGCCTTGGGAGCCAGATCGGCACCATCCGACACCCGGCATCATTATAGATGCTGTAGACGCTCCCGAGGAGGTGGAAGTCTATGTTGTTTCCAAGAATAGAAAGTTTTGGCTTCGATCCGGCGAATTTGAGGTGATCAGTGAAAGTCAGTGATTTGGTGCGAGGCTCCAAAGATAATATAGAAGCCCAGCAGAAGTCTATTGGTTTGGTTGTAGAGAGGGAAGCAGCCGGACGTTTTACCATCCTATGGCTTGGCGGCCCATGCAAATCTGGAGAACCCCGCTCTGGCTTCCACCCAGAAGAATTGGAGGTGATCAGTGAAGGTCGGTGATTTGGCAAGATTCAACGCGCCGGGTGGTGGCTGGGAGACACAGCAAAAGTCCATTGCTCTGGTTGTTGGTGAAGACCCCGGCGGACGCTTTTCTATTGTCTGGGTCAGCGGAGAAACCAAGAGCGGACGAATTCGGCACAACTTTCATCCTGATGAGTTTGAGGTGATCAGTGAAGGTCGGTGATTTGGTAAGATTCAACGCGACGGGCGATGGCTGGGATAAAGAATACAGGAGGTTTGGGATCATCGCGAGTTTTGATGAAGATGATGATCCAGAAGTTATTTGGAGCCACCCAAGTTTCAGAAATTGGGCAGAGCCTAACTTTCGCGCACATATTATTGTGCTTTCTGAAATGTAGCAAACTAATTATTGCCTCATAGGAGGAGAACCAAATGGATAGAGATTTTATGGCTGACATTGGCTTGGTAGCCACAGTAGTTAGCATCTTTTTCGTCATCACAATCTTTATGTGCTGACGACTCGCTACGCCACCTAACTACTTATGTTATGTGGCGTTCTGTTGTTCTAACCTTACTACTACAATCACAACCAAACTGGTTAAAAATTGGTGACGCTCAATCGCGGTGTAGCCTCCAGGGTTGTCTTGTTGAAGCGACAACAACAAAGCCCACGCCGCAACATAGCGAGAACATAACAAAAGAACAGACATCGGTTTTCTACGAAGAAGACCGATTTTTTCTACACTATGATCTCCGCAAAAGAATTAGGGATTTCTTACAGGAACACCCAAGCCAAACAAGATTCATCATTACAGGCTGGACGGATGGATGCGGAGAACACGACTACAACAAGGAACTATCCAGAAAGAGAGCAGACGAGGTTGCTCGTTATGTTCTGTCCTTACGGAAAGGGGCACTCGTTCAATTAGATTGGAACGGCGAAGCGACTGGAAAGCACACGATAAACGCCCGTAGAGTTGACTTGGCTGTGTTGAAAAAAGCCAAGCATCCAATCGTTCCAACAAAAATAATAGCCGATTTCTACTTGATTGACGGCAGCGGTTCGATGGGTGGTAAGTGGCGACCCTGGACTAACGCCATCGCTTATTGGCGTCCAAAGCACTCCAAAGTTTATGTAGCAAACACAGGCTACATTCCTCACAAGACAAACCTACAGAACATAAGACCCGGAGGCGGCACAGAGGTTTGGTTCGCGGTATGGGGAGTTCTTGATCTAATGAAACCGGGACAAACATTGATAGTCATTAGCGACTTCAACTCAAGTGTCCCACTTTCTGGAAGTGAGCGTGAAAGGATCAACCACAAGGCACGCACCAAAGGCGTCCGAATCAATTACATCAAGCCGTGACATTCCGTGACTGGCGCTCTGGCGATCCCCCCGTTACATTACAGGGGTAAGAGGGGAGCAGAGATGGAGCAAATTTCGTTTGTTATTCCTTTTGGCGACACCAGCGACCCCGAACAGATCGCCGCACGCATCGCCAAAGACCTCCAATTTCTCTCTTGGTTTGTGAAACAAGAAGAAAAGAATAGTGACGACGATGGTGTCGCAGCAACAACTTTTACTTTGTCCGGTTGGACAACGGAGTGGTAGAATGAGAGTAGCAGAACTGATGGTCGGAGAACTTTACAAGATTCGCTCTGACCGCTCAACGCATGTTCTTGTCCGACACGGCTATCTTGATGTTCATTTGGGACACGGCGCATTTGAGGCAGATGGAAAGATCCGACCTATGGATCATCTTATCTATCTTGGGAGAGATCCCGGCGGCGAACGCTGCGTCAACTATCGTGGTAAGAAATTGAGGGCTTATCCCAACATTTGGCAGCACATCGTCCGCATCGACGATGACATTGCGTGACAGGACAACAGGCGATCCCCGTGCTACATTATAGAGAGAAGGAGAGCCCCGATGCCCACGATGATTGACTGCGTTGTTTGTGAAGACCCTTTTGACCTTCTCTCCCCTGAGAAGAAGCGAGCAGGAGGCAAGCGGAACCACTGCGCTGATTGTGCGGAGGAGACGACTGTTCCTTATCTGGCTGTCAAGTCCGCAAACGGCAAAATGAGTGACCTTACCATCCTTGCGTTTGATTCTAAGCAGGATCGCGACCGCTACCAGCGTGCCTGGAAGAGCAACACTGGACATAATAAGGGCAAGTCTTGTCACCTGTCTGGCTCTAACACCGTTATGTCTGGTTTGAAGTTCCGCAAGGTTGGCGAGAACCGAGCCAACGCAAACCATAAGGGTAAGTCCTGATGAAAGTAGGTGATTTGGTCCTTTTTGAGTTTGAGGAGTCCTATTCCTATAGGGGACTCGTCACTGAAACAGGTGTTGGGTGGGTAGACGTTTTCTTTTTTGATGGCGATCAGGAACTTTATTACCTTGAAGATATTGAGGGTCATTGGGAGGTAATCAGTGAAAGTAAGTGAACTTGTCAGGCTTCGTGGACGCAAAAACAAAGACTACGGAATTGTTATCAAGGTAGGAAAAACATACTTTGATGTCCTTATGCTCGCCGGCACATGGAAAGGTGCGGTCTGGCGTGATGAAGACGCATCTGCATGGAAGGTGATCAGTGAAAGTAGGTGATTTTATCCAGTCCTCGGCGTTTCTTGATCAGAACGGAATCATTCTGGAAACTGATGTTATCTCAAACGAGCCGGATAATGAAACTTGGTTTCTTGTCCATTGGTTTACGGTGCTTTCCGGTCTCTCGATGAAGAAGAACCGCAAAGAATGGCTGAGATCTTGGGAGATCGAACCCCGTGACATTTCGTGACTTGACGATCTGCGATCACCGGGATACATTACAAGAGTAAGAAGGAGAACGCCGATGGGCTACCGGTCTGATGTCATCTTTGCCTGCACCGCTGACGCTGTGCCTACCTTGCTCGCGGAGGCTGGCAAGAACGCCGCCCTCAAAGAGTTGCTGTTTGCCTGCGCTGACCAACAGTTGCTTGGAGACTACGACAGCGAAGGTTCCTACCTGTTTCACTGGACCAGCATCAAGTGGTATGATGGCTCCCCAGCCATTCAGGCTTTCAACCAGATGATCGAAAAGATTGTAGAAAAGCTGGATGACGAAGCATACCGGTGGGTTTATGTCGGAGAGGAAATGGACAACAACAAGATCAAAGGCTTCGGTTTCAAGCACATTTACATCAGCCGAGAGATTGAATACTGATGGCCAATGGATACCAAATGTTCGCAAAGTTGCATCCTCCCGGTGGACTTTACCGCTACAAGGATCCTTTTCCCGACGACCCTTGGAAGTTTGGAAAGACCTACCTTCTCACAAAGTGGGAAACACCAGAGGGTATTGACAAAAAGTCCCCTCTTCGCAACGCCTTCTTCCTTGTCAATGGGGCGGAGCGTTGTGTGGACATTAGCTTCTTTCGTTACTTGGAGCAAGTAGGATGAAAGTAGGCGATTTGGTGCGCGACACTATTGAAGGAAACCTGAACATCATCATTGGTCATAATAAGGCGACTACTTCCAAGGACTATTGTTGGCAAGTCTATGATCTGGTCGGAGGCTTTGTGTGGGACGCTGATGATGATGAATTGGAGAAAGTAAGATGAAAGTCGGCGATTTGGTTCATTGGTATTCTCGCAAAGATGAACTGGGGATCATTCTTGAGATCTACAAAGAAGAAATCAAAGTTGCGGATCTGAACGCAGAGCTTGAAATGAGCATTGATTGGTGGAGCAAAAAGGATTGGAAGATCCTCCAAGAAAACCCTTGACAGATGACGATCCCTGTGCTACATTACAGGGGTAAGGAGAGTGAATGACTGACCCGACCGACCAGCAGATCTACGACCGCCTTGAGAAGATCAAGGGACTGCCCACCTGTTCGCAGTGGGCAAAGGGCTTCGCAGACTCTATCTGTGAGCAGATCACCAAGGGTCGCACACTCTCCGATCGCCAGAAGGTCGTGTGCTACAAGATTCTCAAAGAGAACAACGAAGAAGCCCAGGAGTCTTTGGCTAACTGGCACGAAGAGTACGAAACCAAATTTAAGTCTCTTGGCTACAAGATTTCCAGTTACTACCAAGCCCACGGCGGCGGCTACTATGGCAATGTTGCTGTTCCAGTCCTGGCTGGCAAAGTACCAGAACGCCGTACGTTCCTTAAAATGATCAACAACAAGTATGCCAAAAAGGTTATTGCTGAGATTGAGCGCAAGCCCCGTTTCAGCACAGATGATCACATCATTCCAAACTCTAAGTTTGTCACTGGCTACAGCGCAACAAACAGGATGATCTGCACTCGGTCAGGGCAGTTGCCCTACAAGGAGATCCGTGAGTCTTTCAAGGCTCGTGGTGGGATCATTCTTGGAGTAGACGAGAAGATTGTCTCTGCTGCGAAAGGTGCCAAGCGTTACCTTGTGCTGCCTTTTGGGGCGAGCGAGGTTTATCTCGTCGAAGAACGCTATCTCAAGATCAAGCCAAAAGTCAAGAAGGGGAAGAAGTGAGAGTTTTGCCTGTTCCGCCCGTTGTTTTAGTTCCAAGAAAGACCGATAAAGTAGAAAGCGACCCGCAGCGCCGCAAAATCAACAAGAAAAGAGGTGTATCTTGATCTGGACTGCAATTTGTGTAAGTTTGGACGGAGAGGTTACGTTTACTTTCTGTTTCGATGCTTCCCATGACAAGAGGGTTGCTTTTGACCACGCTCAGGAACAGACCTCATTTGAGGTGATCGCCATCATCCCCGGCGATCATCCCGTCTACCACCCTGCTCTCGACTCATGACATTCGGTGACTTGATCTTTTGAGCCATCGGGTTACATTACAAGAGTAACAAGAGAGGAGAATCCATGTCCCGCTGCCGCTACTGCTACCAGACTGGTCACAACCAGCGCACCTGCCCCCAGAAGACTGCCGCTATGAAGAAGCGGCACGATCGCGACCGGGAACTTGGCGAGACTGATTCGTACTGGATCAGGCAGTATCAGGCGCGCACTGCCCCCAAGAGCAAGAAGGTGTCCCAGCAGACTTGTGGCTACTGCCAGGAGCGCGGACACACTCGCCGAAAGTGCGATGTGCTCCAGAAAGATGTGAGTTGGTTCGTTCAGCACCACAACGAACACGTCCACGCCGCGCACGACTACATTGTGAATTCGCCTGTTGGCTTGGGGTCACTCTTTCGCCAGCAGAAGGAGGAATATGATCACAACACTTCATCTTACATCAAAATAAACACCCTTCTTGTTCTTACTGACTTTAACATCAGACCAAAAATCAACCAGCATGGGTTCGCGATCAGGGCGACCCTCACTGAACCCGCTACTGGTCGTTCTCTTGGAATCAATGTCCGCGACTATGTTATCAACCCAGGTTACACGGGCGGCTGTTGGGGCAAAACTACAGTGGTCGCTCCTTTTCGCGAGATTGTGCCCTCGAACTGGATTGCTGGGCAAACTATGACGATTGCTCAAGCCAAGAATAGCAGCATGTTCAAGCGCACTGGAAGAAAGTCTGATGATTCCCGCGATTACAATTTTTGCAGGCTCGATAGTCTGCGAGAACAGGCTAACACGACCAACACTGACCAGTACACCAGTTACTATGCGCGCGCGCGTGATGAATTGAGTTCTTACACGGCTGCCCACAATCGTGCCAAGATCTTCGAGGATTTCAAAAGTGGGCAGTAAGATCCGCTCTGCCCTGATCGCCCCCCTGTTCGTCGCAGGGTGGGCGATCATCGCAGGTGCCGTGGTGGTGCGCTCTCTCGCCAAGCGAGACAAACAGAGACAAGATAAGAGTGGCAAAGATCCTCCACCGGGTTACATTACAGAGGTAAGAGGGAGACACGATGGGCGCAAAATTCACACTTGTCCTCGACACGGATGACCCACAGGGTCTTCGTGATGCTTTGGAGATCGCACTCCTCCTCAACAGGAATCACAACACCGGCTACGAGTCGCAGGTCCCGAAGGCAAAGATCGGGAAGATCGCCCTGATCAAGCTGGTTCGCACCGCCGCGCGGCGGGTTGAAGAGGGAAAGCAGAACGCCTCCCTTCGCTCTTCCAAGAACTTTGTGGATGAAAGGTGGGATTCTTTGGTTCACAACTGTTAGGAGTAAAAATGAAAAGCATCTACATTGGTTGCCTTGTCCGCCACCGCATCCTTGATGCTGTGGGACTCGTTGTTGGTCACACTATGTGGGACGGCGATTGGGGCGCTTTTGAGGTCAAGTTTAACAAGCCAGTCAACAAGGGTGCCTTGAAGAATCTGACCCACTTTGTCGATCGTGCTGACCGCTGGGCGCTCGTCTCAGGCTGTGACAATCAGTGACAAGAAACCGCTTGCAAGATCTGGGCAACCGGTTACATTATAGGGGTGAGAGGGGCACAGCGTCCCTCGCTCCGAGAACCAGAAGATAATCAAAAAAACTTCTTGACAGACCGGGATCCCCCGGTTACATTATAAGGGTGAGAGGGTGGTGGTCACTCTCTCCGCATCACAAGCACCAAGGTGTTTCTATGTCGTTCGACTTTGCTACTTTTCTCGCCACCGTCCCCAGCATCCTTGATGCTCGGCTTCCTGTCCTTGTCCGTGGTCGCCACGGCGTCGGCAAGTCCGAGGTGGTCTACAGCATCGCCAAGCAGCGCGGTCTGCCCGTGGTCGAGCGCCGCGCCAGCCAGATGACTGAAGGCGACCTGCTCGGTCTGCCCGACACCACCGACCTTTCCGATGGTCGCAAGGCTACCACTTGGAACGCTCCCGACTGGCTTGTGACGGCTTGCACTGAGCCCGTGGTCCTCTTTCTCGACGAGGTTGACCGCGCCACGATGGAGGTCCGCCAGGGTCTCTTCGAGTTGACTGACTCTCGCAAGATCAACGGGTGGCACCTTCACCCTGAGACCCTGATCGTCGCTGCTGTCAACGGTGGTGAGCACGGGTCACAGTACCAAGTCGGCGAAATGGACCCGGCTGAGTTGGACCGCTGGACTGTGTTTGACGTGGAGCCTTCCGTGGAGGACTGGCTTGGCTGGTCTTCTGGTAAGGTTGATAGTGTCCTCTGGGACTTCATTAACGGCAACCGCCAGCACCTTGAGCACCTTACCGACTACGAGCCCAACAAGGTCTACCCGTCGAGGAGGTCCTGGGTGCGGTTCGCAAAGACCGTCGAGCCCCTGTCTCTGTTCGCTGAAGAAGCCGACCGAGACCTGCTTCTCAACCTCGCCACTGGTTTCGTTGGCTTTGAGGCGGCTGTTGCCCTCCGTGACTTCGTCCAGAAGTACGAGTACCAAGTCAGCATCGAAGACCTCCTCGACGACGGCGCATTCGACAAGATCGAGCAGTGGGGCATTAACGACCACGCGGCTATGGTCGAGAAGATGGAGCACGCCTCCACTTTCGGCAAGACGCTGACCGCCGCGCAGGTGACCAACCTCGCGACTTGGTTTGTCTCGATGCCCTCCGAGATCTGCATGAAGTTGTGGTCGGCTATCGGAGATTGTGAAGATGAAACCGGCACTAACGCCATTCGTCTCCACAAGGCGACCGCCGCCAACGGCACGCGGGTTAGTGAGCACATGGTCACCATCCTTCGCGGGTCGTGATTCATGGAGCCTGCCCTACGGGTCGGTGAGTTGGTCACCCCAGCCAGTGTAACACAACCTGCGTTCTTTCGCAAGCACGGGTTCGGGGTGATCATCGAGGTGGTCGATGGCTTTGAGCAGCCCTATGTTCTTTATGTCGTAAAGTTCACAAAGTCGGAGCAGGTTTATAGGTTTAGTTTTGACGGAGTGAGGCGTTATGAGTAGCATTGACAAGATCAAACAAGGTGACCTACTTGTAAACAGGACAACGAAGAAGCCCTACATTGTGTTGGAGGTCAAAAGATACCACCGCAGAATCTATGGTTCAGGACCATCTGAAAGCACAAGAAAGAAGTTCCTGCTACTTTCCCACGAAGGTAGACAAACTTGGAAAGTAGACACGGAACTGAAAGTTAACTATTATCTCCCAGGTAGTCCCTACTACGACGACATTCGTTGACAAAGATCGTAGCCACCCAGCCTTGACAATCAGGGCTGGGCGGGTTACATTATAAGAGTAACAAGGAGGGGCACATGCCCGCAGACGACAACCACAAGCCATTTGACCTCAACCTCCACACCGCGCGCCTCCTCATGCGTGAGCCCTTCTTTGCGGCGCTCTCGCGTCGCATCGACAAGATCAGCACCGATAGCATCCCCACCGCTGGCGTCCGCGTCAACCCCGACTCGGCTCAGTTTGAGTTGTTTTACAACCCCAAGTTTATGGGTTCTTTGTCGGACGAGCACAAGCAGGGTGTTCTCATGCACGAGTTCTACCACCTTGTTTTCGAGCACGTCACGACTCGCAAGCCAGAAGGCGGCATCCGTCGAATTGACAACATTGCGATGGATCTCTCAATCAACGGACTTTCCGAAATGCACGGCAAGTTGCCCTGCGAGGCGAGCCCTGGTCCTATTATGCGCGAAGGCGGCGAGCCCATGAAGGGTTGCCTTCCTGGCGAGGGCAAGTTTGCCCACCTTCCCGCCAACCAGACTTACGAGTGGTATCTCGCTGAGTTGGAGAAGATGGAGGAGGAATCCAAGGACCAGGGCGAAGGCTCGCCTTTTGGTGAAGATGACGACTTCGATGTTCATGAGGGCTTTGGCGAGGGCGGCGGAAACGCACAAGCCAACGAGATCGCCAAAGAGCGCATGAAGGATGCTATGAAGAAGGCGGCAGAAGAAGCCGACAAGGCTGGAAACTGGGGCTCTGTCTCGCAGAGCATGAAGAAGACCATCAAGGATCGGTTGGCTACCAAAGTTGACTGGAAGAAGATGCTGCGCTACTTTGTCCGCACAAGTCAGCGTGCCGACAAGCGGTCTACTCCGCGTCGTCTCAACAAGCGGTTCCCCAAGGTCCACCCTGGAAAGCGCGTTCGCCGTCAGGCAAAGATCGCTATCTCCATCGACCAGTCTGGTTCTGTGGATGATGGGATGCTCGCAGCGTTCTACTCTGAATTGGACAACCTCGCGCAGTTTGCCGAGTTCACCGTGATTCCGTTTGATACCGATGTCGCCAAGGACAAGGTTTATGTCTGGAAGAAGGGTGAGCGCCGAAAGGCTGAGCGTGTGATGTGTGGTGGGACCTGCTTCGATGCTCCCACCCGCTTCGTCAATGATGGTAAGTTTGACGGACACATCGTTCTGACTGATATGATGGCACCCAAGCCTATTGCCTCCAAGTGTCAGCGTATGTGGATGACTACTCAAGAATACGCGCGTAACCCATACTTCACCACTTCCGAGGTCGTGGTCTCCATCGACCGCAAGTGAGACAAAGCGTGACAGGATCGGGGTGGCGCAGGTCGCCCCGGTCGGTTACATTATAGGGGAGAGGAGAGAGAATGCAGGACACCCGCTTCATCATCGGCTCGCTCGTCGAGCACCCTACCAACGGGCGCGGCATCATTATCAACTACGCAGACCTTCGGGAAGACGGGAT